>Ga0208160_1000410_pt1 | contig 20288 bp, 26 predicted proteins | sample CB_VirMetaG_FD_184536 | JGI IMG/M metagenome (GOLD analysis project Ga0208160, IMG submission 184536) | Freshwater to marine saline gradient viral communities from Chesapeake Bay - CB_1504_1 Viral MetaG (SPAdes) (version 4) | ecosystem: Environmental > Aquatic > Marine > Coastal | place: USA... | reverse complement strand
ATGGATCCGTAGCATTAGTATCTGATGGGGAACCTGTATTGTATTTAGAAGAAGATAGACTTTCAAAAATAAAATACGAGGGAAATCCTTTAAAAACTATGTTCTATATTTTACAAAAATATAAAATAGATGAACTAGTAATTTCAGGAGTTAGTGAAAGATATATTGCTATGATTCCTCCACCAAAGGTATGGGAAGATATTTATACTTCATTAGTCAAAAAATTTAACCCAGAAGTTAAAACTATTTCATTAGTAGACTCTCATCATCTTACCCACGCCTCACATGCTTTCTATAATTCTGGTTTTAAAAATGCTTCGGTTATAGTTGTAGATAATGTAGGTTCTTATTTACACTTTAATATAAACGAACAAAAAATAGAAGCTCATGAAAATGAGACTATATTTAAAGCCTCATATAATAAGGGTTTTAACCCTTTATATAAAACTTTTCATACAGATTCTCATATAAATTATAAAACTAAAAATACTTTAATAGAAAATACCCTCAATGTAACTAAATTATACGAGTTTATAACTAAAAAATTAGGATGGAGTGAATTTGAAGCAGGTAAAACTATGGGGCTATCTTCTTATGGTAAACCTAATGCTAACATTCCTAATTTCTTTGCAAAAAGTAGAGGAGATAAAAAAGTTTTAGATATTGATTTTTCTTTATATGATCCTAAAGATGTAGCCTATAAAATTCAAACTGAATCCCAAAAATTAGTAGGAGACCTAGTCCAAAAATCCCTAGACTTAACAGGGGAAACTAATATATGTCTTTCAGGGGGATATGGTTTAAATTGTGTCGCCAATTATTATATGAAAAAACGTTTCCCAAATGTTAACTTTTATCATGAACCCTTGGCTCATGATGCAGGTAACTCTATAGGAGCTGCTTTATATAGATGGTATGAACAAAGTAAAGATACTACTATTCGTCCAAGAAAAACTTTATATAATGGTCCAAAGTATACACAAGAAGAATTATTAGAAGGAATTAAAAAGTATGTTGGTTAAGCCAACTATTATTATTATATTTACAACATAAATAGGTTACATACATGACGCTAAAGGCATTATCACAATACGGTCCACATTTTCAACTAAAGGTATTAAATTCGTTACTACGTAATAAAAAATTTATACTTAATATTCGAGATGTTTTATCGTATACTTTCTTCGAAAATCAAGCACACCAATGGATTGTCAAAGAAACATTACAATACTTTGACGAATACCATAGCGCCCCTACTTTAGATTTTCTTAAAATTGAAATTAAAAAATTAGACAACGATGTTTTAAAAACAGCTGTTGTAGACCAATTAAAAGAAATTTACCATATAATAAATGAGGATCAAGAATACGTTGAACAAGAATTCTCTAATTTTTGTAAAAATCAAGCACTAAAAACCGCGTTACTTAAATCAGTTGACTTACTACAAGATGGTATGTTTGACGAAATACGATTTACAGTAGACAATGCCTTAAAAGCTGGTCAAGATAAGAATATTGGGCACGAGTATGTTAAAGATGTAGAATCTAGATATAAAGAAGAAGATAGGCAAGTTATTCCTACCCCATGGGAAATCATAAACGATAAACTTATGGGAGGTTTAGGTGGAGGTGACTTTGGTTTAATATTTGGTTCCCCTGGTGGTGGTAAATCTTGGACTATGGTTGCTTTAGGAGCACATGCTGTTAAATTAGGTATGAATGTAGCCCACTATACTTTAGAATTAGGTGAAGGTTATGTTGGTAAAAGATACGATGCTTATTTTACAAATGTTCCTGTAAATATAATCCATACAGAACAAGAAAAAGTAAGAGAAACAATTGCTAAACTAACAGGGACATTAACAATTAAAGAATATGCCCCTCAACAAGCCTCAATTACTACAATCGAATCCCATATTCAAAAAATGACAGATTTAGGATATGCTCCTGATTTAGTTATTATCGATTATGTCGATTTATTAAAAGCCACTCGTATTAGTAAAGATAAAAAAGAGGAATTAGATGATATCTACATCTCAACCAAGGGATTAGCTAAAACACTAAACATTCCAATATGGTCTGTATCTCAGGTTAACAGAGCAGGTGCTAAAGATGATGTAATTGAAGGAGATAAAGCAGCGGGTTCATATAACAAAATTATGATTACAGATTTCTGTATGTCATTATCTCGATTAGCTCAAGATAAAGTGAACAACACGGGACGCTTCTTCATAATGAAGAACCGATATGGAATGGATGGTATGGCTTATTATGCTGACATAGATGCCTCAACAGGTCACATAGAAATTGACGAAAGACCAAGAGATGTTGAGGAAAGTGGGCCACCTGCCGACCCTAAACGACCCAATGATTTTACAGAAACCGATAGGAAAAATTTAAAAAACCTATCTGAAAACTTTTTCAAAACAGAATCCGTTAGTGCCTAATATATACTATATTTATTAACCCATTCTTGAAATTTTATTAACTTAACAAAATCAGCTACATGCGAGACATTACAAAAGAAAGAGTTGTATATAAACCTTTCGAATACCCTGAGGCACACGATTACTGGATGAAACAACACCAAGCACACTGGTTACACACTGAAGTGCCCATGATGTCAGATGTAAATGATTGGAAACAAAACCTATCAGAAACTGAAAAAAATATTATTGGTTCTATTTTAAAAGGTTTTGCACAAACCGAAACAGTGGTAAATGATTACTGGACAAACCTTGTAACTAAATGGTTCAGAAAACCAGAAATCATCAAAATGGGTGTTACATTTGGGGCGTTTGAAACAATCCACGCAGAAGCTTATTCTTTATTAAATGAAGAATTAGGGTTAGATGATTTTAGCGAATTCCTTGAAGATGAAGCCACAATGGCTAAAATTGAAAATTTAATGAGTGTTAGAGATTCACATGAAGGGGAACCTGATTGGAATGCTAGAGCAAAATCATTAGCTATTTTTTCTGCCTTTACAGAAGGTGTAAATTTATTCTCTTCGTTTGCAGTTTTACTATCTTTTAAATTACAAAACAAATTAAAAGGAGTAGGGCAAATAGTAGAGTGGAGTATCAGAGATGAATCATTACATTCAGACGCTGGATGTTGGTTATTTAGAACATTATTAGACGAAAAACCAGAATTAAATACCCCAGAATTAAGAGCTGAAATTGAAGAAGCTGCTCGTTTATCTTTAAAATTAGAATTAGATTTTATTGACAAAGTATATGAGATGGGAGATTTAGAAGGATGTCCAAAATACGATTTGGTATCTTTTATTAAACATAGAGTAAACACTAAAATGAGTGATTTAGGATATGGTTCAATTGTAACAGGTATTGATACAGACGCAGTAAAAAGAATGAAATGGTTTGATAGTTTATCAGGTGGTAAACAACACACAGATTTCTTCGCAAATAGAGTAACGAATTATAGTAAAGGAGCCCAAAACTGGGACGCAGATAGTATATTTTAAAATATGGATAATAACAGTTTAATATCAAACGTAGAGAGTTGGGAAAGAGGTAAAGATTACCCTGAATTTTTCGACGAAATCTCATTAGCAACAATATCTAAAGGTTACCTCCTACCAGGAGAAACACCTAAGAAAGCATACCGAAGAGTAGCCCACGCAGCTGCTTCTAGACTGAAACGCCCAGATTTAGAGAACAAATTCTTTAAACTAATCTGGAATGGGTGGTTAGGTCTAGCTTCACCTGTCCTTTCCAATATGGGAACGGATAGAGGTTTACCTATTTCATGTTTTGGAGTAGATACACCAGATTCAATTCGAGGTATAGGTTTAACAAACGCTGAATTGATGAAGCTTACGTCTGTAGGTGGTGGAGTTGGAATTAGTTTATCTCGTATTAGACAGAGAGGAACAGAGATTCGAGGAAACGGGAAAAGCGAAGGGATTGTACCATGGGCTAAAATCTATGATTCATCCATTATTGCTACTAACCAAGGTAACGTAAGACGTGGGGCTGCCTCAGTGAATTTAAACATTAATCATGGCGACATTGACGAATTCTTAGAAATCCGTCGTCCTAAAGGTGATCCTAACAGACAATGTTTAAATCTTCACCAATGTGTTGTTGTAGATGATGCCTTTATGAGAAAGCTTGAATCTAGAGATAGTGAATCTATGAATAGATGGGCTAAAATCTTAAAAGCAAGAATGGAAACCGGTGAGCCTTACATTATGTTTAAAGACAATGTAAACAAAGCAAACCCAATGGCTTACATGATGAACAATCTTGATGTAAGTATGACAAACATCTGTACCGAAATTACATTACATACAGATGAAGAACATTCATTTATCTGCTGTTTATCTTCCTTAAACTTAGCAAAATATGACGAGTGGAAAGATACAGATACTGTAGAATTATCTACTTACTTCTTAGATGGTGTAATGCAAGAGTTTATTGATAAAACTCAAGGAACAGATAGTATGGCCAGAACCCACAACCATGCTAGAAAAGGTAGAGCGTTAGGATTAGGCGTAATGGGGTGGCATACATTCTTACAGCAGAAAAACCTACCATTTAACTCTATTGCCTCAACTGCTCATACACACAATATCTTTTCAGATATTAAAACTAAAGCAGAATCTGCTTCAAGAAAATTAGCAGTAGAATATGGAGAGCCATTATGGTGTAGAGGTACTGGAATGCGAAATACGCATTTATTAGCGATTGCCCCTACTGTATCGAATAGCGTTATAACAGGTGGTATATCGGCCGGTATTGAGCCGTTACCCGCTAATATCTACACATTTAACGGCGCTAAAGGAACGTTTATACGCAAGAATAAAGTACTTGAAGAATTACTAGAATCTAAAGGCGAAAACAAAGACCAATGGTGGGATCAAATGCTATCTGACGGTGGAAGTGTAATGGGGTTACCTGATACAGTACTTACCCCATACGAAAAAGAACAATTTTTAACATTCCCAGAAATTAACCAATTGGAATTAGTTCGTCAAGCAGCTATTAGACAGAGATATATTGACCAAACACAAAGTTTAAACTTATCTTTTGACCCAAGCGATTCACCAAAATGGATAAATCAAGTCCATTTAGAAGCTTGGAAATTAGGAATTAAAACCCTATATTATCTAAGAACAGATAGTGTAATTAAAGGAGATTTAGGATCACGAATGGCAGATTGTGTCGCATGTGATGGTTAACGAGCCTCCTTTTTTGGCTCCCATAATTAAATTACGTATATTTATATTAAATCACAAGTTATGAAACTAAAAGTAGGCGACAAAGTTAATTTTGAATTTTTAGGAATACCTGAAGTAGGTATTATTGAACGAATCCGCCCACTCAACCATAGTTCAGACCCTGAAGATAGATACTTTATTAATGATGGTAAATTTCTATACCCTATTAAAAAAGAAAATATACAAGGCAAGTTATGAAAGAAAAAGAATGGTGTAGCTATAGCGGGATGCCTTCTCCATATCATTATATGGATGATGATGATTGGGACACAATTTCTACCCCAGGAGAAACAACAACAATTGAAGATTAGTTATGATTGTTCCTTTTGATTGCGAAGATTTATTTGAATTAAATGATAATCTCCAACCTCAATTTGATGGAGAAGTTATTGTTATAGATAATGTTTTTAAAAATTTTCAAAATATATTAAACATTACCCAAAACCTCCCAGTAGAAAGGTGGAAAGGTTCTTCCAATACAAGAAATTTTAAAGATTATTATGATTGTAGAGTAGTATTATCTAATAATTTTCCCCAACCCAAAAAAACCCAAAAAAGATTAGGAACCTTACTAAATATAACAGACTATTTCTTTAAATTAAATGGAAATATAACCTGTGACCACAGCTTCCAATTTAATTATTTTAAACACAAAAAACTAAATGTTTCACAACAATTACAACATTCCCCTCATGTTGAAGATTACTTTAATTGTATATTCTTTTTAGATATCCCTTCAAATGGAGGTACTGCTATATATGAAAACATAAATATTCCTAATAATGAACATATAAATCTTATGAGAGATATTAGTGATTTAAAAATAGATAAAATAATTGAATCATTACCTAATAGATGCGTTATTTTTAGAGGAGATAGATTACATGGAGGATATATAAAAAATCATAATACTTATTACCATAGTTGGAGAATTAATTTAGTTCACTTTTTTAAACCAAAAAATTAACATGATAACCAAAAAATATTTAAAACAATTAGAAAACAAAGGTATAAAATTACATCAAAAAGTATCTCAATATGAATCTAAATTTTTATCTTTAAAAAAAGAACATAATATTCAATTAAAAAATATATTATCCTCTTATTTTAAATTAGAAAATAAAGAAATTTTTAATATAGAATATAGTTCTAGATCTGTAACTTTTTCCCTTATTGAAAATCCAACCCTTCCTCTATTTACTTTACATTTAATTTCTAAAGAGACCTTAGTTACCCCTGAATGTAAATTTCATGATATCCAACTTTCTCTTCCAACTTTACATTATAATATTAATGAGAATACTCAATTATTAAATATTTTAATTAAAATTACAAGTATTTTACATAAAAATCATACTAAAATATTAGGTAAATTAAACCAAGCTTACAAAAAATTTAATATTTCTAAAAATATTTTATTTCAAAAAGCCACCCCTCATATCAATACTTTAAAAAATTATAAAATAAGTACAAAAAATAATTTAATTCAATTATTGCTTATTCATTTAAAAGATAATTCTTATCTTCTCCCTGAAAACTCTATTATTTGTACATCTTTCGAAGGCATAGACATAAATAATATTAAAAAAATTGAACTAATAGGAATCAACAAAGAAACATACCATTTTAAATTCACATGCGCTAACCCCAATACTCCAAAACCCCTTCCTTTTGAGATTAAAACTTCAAATCCTTATTCTTTATTAGAATCTTTTATCCAATATATTCCGTTATCTTCAAGCTTTAATTAAAAACAAATTTGGCTCCCTAGGAAACTGTTCGTATATTTACGGTATAATAATAAAATCAAAGGTTATGGCTAGTAAAGGAAGACCCGCAGCAGGTCCAAAAACACCAATTACAATTATTTTTGCAACATCGAAGAATTCGAATGCACAAACTAAAATAAAAACAATTCGTAATAGATCAATTGATGATTTATTAGATTGTAACTTTGTTATACCTGGCATATCAGCAAAGGCTGTTATCAAGGAAGTATTAGTAGGTACAAAACCTGAATTCATCAACCCTTACTTAAAGAAACATGGTTTACCAAGTACATCTAAGTAGGGAAGACTTACAACAAAAATTCTCTAAACTTCGTAAGTTGAAATATAATCAATTTCGTTGGTGGAGAATGTACGACGATCCTAAGCCCAAACTCCATCCACGATCGCCATTACGCGATCGTATTATGAATGGTGATTTTGACTATCCACACTACAAATATCAGGCCATGTGGGTTGAACATGATATAAACGATATGCGTGAGTTATACAAAAACGATTCGGGACGTTATGTCGAAGAATCGTCATTGCTTAGAACACGCAGAAAACGATTAATGGAAGATTTCGAGAAAGAAGAAAATGAAAAACTCGAATCACTCGTTACTGAATTCGCAAGGAACTTTAAATGCAGTGTAGAGCAAGCTAGAAAGGAAATGGAGGAATTCGATGGTACATTACTCGAATTATATTTCCATATCGAAGAAAGATATAAAATAACATTTCAACCTTATCCTGTGAGACAGAGAGGTAGACCTAAAAAAAACTAAATGCCAATAATAAAAAAATATAATTTACTATTTCTCCATATACCTAAGACCGGAGGAACTTCAATAGAAAACTTTTTTAACGTTAGATCTAACTCTAAAGAAGAATCAAATAAAAATTTATGGGATTACGGACATTTTTACGATTTATACTCTTCTAATTATATCCCTACAAAATGGGATAGGGATAATATTTCTTTTTTACCCCAACAATGGACTCCTAAATACTTAAAAGAATACCTAAAAGAAGATTACAATAATTATTTTAAATTTTTATTTGTTAGAAATCCTTATACTAAACTTATTTCAGAATTTTATTCTAACCCTTTTAATTCTACAAATCGAATGGAGGAGTTTAATGAATGGTTGCCTTTTTTTCTAAAATCAATAAATCATGTTCATAAAATTCCCCAATCCGAATATCTAGATAGTAGTATAAATTTTATAGGAAGATATGAAAATTTTCAAAATGACTTTAGTAGTTTAATTTTAAATTTAGGTTTAAATATAGATTCAACCTTACCTAAACATAATGTTTCCCATAATTTTAATAAAGAATCTTTAATACCATTAATTTCAAAATCTAACTTAGATCTAATAAACACAGTATATGAAAAAGATTTTATTAACTTTGGGTATGAATTTGTATAAAAACTTGGCTACGACATAAACCCTTATTATATTTACAAAATGAAAAACTTAGACAAACTACCCGATCCAAAAAAACATCAAGTAATCTCATTCATCAAATCAGGAATTCGTATAGCAGCATGTTTAGCTGGTATATGGGGATTCTATGAAATAGGATTTTTAGGATTACTTATTGCAGAAATAGTTGGAATTAAAGAGGAATTAGTGTAAATTACAAATATGAAACAAATACTTTACTTTAGCGCAGCATGGTGTGGACCATGTCAACAATTAGGACCAACAATGGAAGGCCTAAGAGGTCAAATTAACTACACAAAAATTGATGTAGACCAAGACCAAGAATCCTCTATTAAATATGGAGTTAGAAATATTCCTACTTTAATTCTTCTAGAAAATGGAGAAGTGAAAAATAGGTTAGTAGGAAATCAACAAGCAGAAACAATTTTAAATTTTTATAATGGGTAAATTTGTATCAACAAAAGTATTTGATGGGTTCAGTTGCGTATTCCGTCAATGGAAAGCAGAAACAACACACTGTAGATTCTTACATGGTTATGGAGTTTCATTTAAAGTATGGTTCGAAGGTGAACTAGACGATAGAAACTGGGTTTGGGACTTTGGTGGAATGAAAAGAGCTAAAGGACAAATCGATGGTAAATCACCTAAAGAATGGATGGACTATATGTTCGATCATACTTTCCTAGTAGCTGAAGATGATCCATTTGTAGAATCATTTCAAAAAATGGATGAAGCAGGTGCTGCTCAAGTAAGAGTAATCCCAGCTACGGGGGCCGAACGTTTTGCTCAATATATTTTTGAAAAGTTAAATCCATTTATCAAGGAAGAAACAGAAGGTAGAGTAAAAGTAATTAGAGTAGAATTTAGAGAACATGGTAAAAATTCTGCTATGTATGAAGAAGCTAGCTCTAATGAAAAACTAGAAACTGTATTAAAAACTTTAAGTAGTTTATAATGAAAGTCTCACACGAAGTTCCTAAATGTCTTTTAAATAATAGTCCTGAGTTTAACGACTACGATTATTGCTTACCTCACTTACTAGACCAAGATAAACAATATCTTAAGTATTTTAGAGAAGCAAAGGAAAAAGGACGCTACATTATTATGGATAACAGTCTCCACGAGTTAGGAGAGGCATACGACCATGACCGTTTGATGCATTGGATAAATGAATTAGAACCAGATGAATTTATCGTTCCTGATGTATGGGAAAACAAAACCCAAACATTAGTAAATGCTAAACATTGGAAACAATTTACATATCCAGAAAAAACTACTCCTGTAGCTGTTGTTCAAGCTAAATCTTATGGTGAGGCATATGAATGCTACCATTTACTAAAAGAATTAGGGTACAAGAAAATAGCATTTTCATATGGTGCGGCTTACTATAATGAAGTATCTCATCACCCTAATAAGGATATGGGTAAAGCTTTAGGACGAATTATAGTTATTAGTATGCTTTTTAAAGCAGGTATAATTTCTAAAACAGATAGAGTTCACCTTCTTGGTTGCTCTGTCCCACAAGAATTTGGATGGTACAAAGATCATCCGTATATTGAAACAATCGATACGTCAAATCCAATTATGGCGGCTTTAGAAAACGTTGAATATACAGAACGGGGTTTAGATTCTAAACCAAAAGCAAACATGAATGACTTTTTCGATATCGATGGTAAAAAAGTAGATTATGAACTAATATTACATAACACTACTATGTTCAGAGAAATAAATGGTTTAGCATATTATCAAAGCTTAACTCTTTAACTTAGCGTTTGCCTATACGCTTAAAATACCTGGCACAATTTAAATTATTTCAAAATGGCAAAGCATTGCGTTGTTAGTCTTAGCGGAGGGATGGACTCCTCCACATTATTATTAAGAGCATTATCTGAATATGATACTGTAACAGGTATTTCATTTGATTATGGTCAGAAACACAGAGTTGAACTTGAAAGAGCTCAACAATTAATTGGTTATCTTCAACAAAACGGAAGAAATGTAAACTACCGAGTAATCAAATTAGATGGTTTAGTAGATTTACTTAATTCAAATCTTGTAGAAGGTGGAGCAGATGTTCCAGAAGGACACTACGAGCAAGAAAACATGAAGGAAACAGTTGTTCCAAATAGAAACAAAATGTTTGCTTCAATTACTCAAGCTGTAGCGTTATCAATTGCTACTCTAAAAGAAGAAACTTGTGATATCGCATTAGGTATTCATGCCGGTGATCATGCAGTTTATCCTGATTGTAGACAAGAATTTAGAGATGCAGATGACCACGCCTTTAGAGTAGGTAACTGGGAAGCAGAAAGAGTAGGTTACTTTACACCTTACTTACAAACTGATAAGTTTGGTATCCTAGAAGATGGTTTAATTTTATGTGATATGTTAGGTTTAGACTTCGATGAAGTTTACAAAAGAACCAACACCTCATACAAACCTTATCCATCAGGTAACTCAGATTACAAATCAGCATCTTCAGTAGAACGTATTGAAGCGTTTATTAAACTAGGTCGTAAAGATCCAGTTCAATATGAAGATGAAACTGGTGAAGTAAGCTGGGAAGTAGCAAAAGCTGCCGTTGAAAAGGTATTAGCCGATCACGCAGCTTAAAAGGCTGGCCCGTTCGTCTAACGGTTAGGACACGCCCCTTTCACGGGTGAAATAGGAGTTCGATTCTCCTACGGGCTACAAAAAATAAAATAAATGGAAGATATTTTTACACCTCAAGATAATATAGATTTATTTCCTCAAAAAGTAATGATATTTAAATATCCTATAAACTTAGATTTACTTACTAAGCAAATATATTATATCCAATCTAAATTTCCTAATAGTATAAAACATTATCCTAAGGAACTTATGTATCAAACTCCTCCAAATTTGTTAAATAGTTCTCCTGTTTTTTCTCATTTAAAAGATTTTATTTTAAATATAGCTTCAAAAAACTTTAAATCTAATTATGCTTTAACAGAATCTTGGGCTAATATTTGCTATACTTATAGTTATTCTAAGTTTCATGATCATGGAAATTCTGATCTATCGGGAGTATTTTATTTAAAGGTACCTCCTAATAGTGGAAAATTAGAATTTTATAACAGGTATGATTCTCCGGAAGTAACTTCTTTTGAAACTTGGGAAACTTCTCTTTTTTTGTTTAATGGAAAACAACCCCATAGTACTACTCCTAATTTAAGTAAATCTCCAAAAATCTGTATAGCTTTTAATCTAAAGAAGGTAGAGTAAATAATGAGTATATTATTTTTACATATTTATAGTATATAAACTTGCTGTAAATGTCTACATTAACTAATAGAACTATAAGGTCAACGTATGACCAATTAATCCACCTAGAAGAGTTACAATTTCAAGATGGTTTTGGAACTTCCTCACTAAGTGGGTCTTACGACTTAGTTGGAGACCAAAAAATATCTGGATCACTTTTCATGTCCGGAAATTTCCATCTAAATGGAACAGCTTCTATTGACTATTTAGTAGCATCTTACGAATCATCTTCAATTATATTTAGTTCAGGTTCTACAAAATTTGGTGATACATTAGATGATACACACGAATTTACAGGAAGTATAACATCTACTGGTTCATTCTACGGAATGGCAGTAAGTGGAAACTTTACAGGTTCTGGGGAAGGTTTATATGATATTCCAAGTGCATCAAGAGCAGATAGAGCACAAAGTGCTTCACAAGCAGATTCTGCTACAACAGCATCCCATGCTTTAGCATCTTCAAACTTAAACATTACTCCTGAAAATTCAAGTGCAGCAGGTCATTACTTATTGTTTGCACAATCAAACACAGGAGAAGCACAAGTAAAAACTGATAGTGGTTTAACATATGTTCCATTAACAGATACTTTAAATGTAACTAAAGTAATAGGTAATTTAGAAGGAACAGCTACAAATGCCGAAACAGCTTCTTTACTATTAGGATCAGTAGAAAATGCAGTATTTGCTCAAACAGCATCTTTAGCAATCTCTACCTCTGTAGTAAATGTTACTTCTCAGTCATTTGCTTCAAGTGGAGATGGACCATTTACAGGATCTTTTTCAAGTAGTTTCTACTCATTCTTCTCAGGATCAGCTACAGGCTCATTCTTAGGAACATTTACAGGTTCAGTTTTAGGAAATGTAATAGGGGATTTAACCGGGACTGCTTCAATAGCTAACTTAGCAACTACTGCTTCACACACAGCAGGAACTGCTTCAATCTCAAATTTAGCAACAACAGCATCTCAAGCAGATAGAGCAACAACAGCTTCAATAGCAGATTTAGCAATAGTAGGTTCAGGTTCATTTAGTGGGTCATTTGAAGGCGATGGTAGTGGATTAACAGGAGTAGCAGGATTTGTAGTTGAAACACCAGGAGCAAATAGAGTAATTTTATCCACAGCAGGTGCAACAACAGGTAGTGCACAATCGGGCTTAACTTATGATGGTTCTATACTTACAGTTACGGGCCAAATTAACACAGGACAAGGTGCTACAGAAGTATATTTAATGAACCAAAACGTTCAGGTATCTTCTAGTGTTAGATTTAATAGCTTAGGTGTAGGAACAGAACCTTCAGGAACTATAGGAGCAATTTTAGCATCAAACGATGTAGTAGCTTTCGCTTCTTCCGATGAGAGGCTAAAAGAAAATATTACATTAATAGAGAACCCATTAGACAAAATCATCCAATTAGGAGGATACGAGTTTGATTGGATACAAAACGAAGAAATACACGTTCATCACGGACACGATATAGGAGTTATAGCTCAGGAAGTTGAAAAAGTATTACCTGAACTTGTTACAACTCGTGATAATGGATACAAAGCTGTTAAATATGAAAAAATAGTAGCTTTATTAATCGAAGGTATAAAAGCCCAACAATCTAAAATTGATTCATTAGAAAATGATATCAAGTGGATTAAAAATAGGTTATAAAAACAAAATTAAATGAGTTATAACATTTTAGGAATAAATCTGAGCCATAATAGCTCAGTATGTGTTTTAGTAGATGGTGAAATAGATTTTTTTCTTGAAGAAGATAGATTAAGTCGATTTAAACATGACCATCTTCCAATGTATGTTTTAGAAACTATATCTTCTAAATTTAAAATAGATGAAATTTTCCTTACAGGTATTAAGTCTTTTTATACTAATACGAATTATCAAAAACCTCTAACTTTTATTTTTGATAAATTTTTCCCTAATATTAAAATTAATTCCTCATTTATAGAAAACCACCATAACCACCACTCTTCTATATCATTTTACAATTCAGGTTTTTCAAAATCTTTGAATGTAGTTATAGATGGGGGTGGAAGCACTTTAGAACTTATCCCAAATAATTTAACTACCTCTTACCATGAAGCTGAAACTTTAAGTGTTAGCGAATATCCTTTTATTCAAACTGATATATACAAATCCCATTTATCTGTAGGTTTTAAAAAAGTAAACAAACATAAATTTTATAATCCTTTAACTACTTTATCAAAGACATACGAAGCGATAACCTCCCACTTAGGATTTAAATGGGATGAAGCTGGAAAAACTATGGGATTATCCTCATATGGAAAAGAAGATAAATCCCTTCCCCCTATGTATATTAACCATAGAGGGAATCCTAAGGTAGTAAATTCAAAGGAATTTAAAGAATCCTGTAATTTGAACAAAATTTCCCCTCAATTCCACAAAGACCAAACCCAACTAACTCCATATATCTCCAACCTAGCCTTTAAAATTCAGCAAGATTCTCAAAAAGAAGTAGGAGATTTAATTGAAAAAGGTTTAAAAGAAACCAATTTAAAACATGTTTGTTGTGCCGGTGGTTATTTTTTAAATTGTGTTGCTAATTATTACTTAATTAAACGTTTTCCGGATGTAGAATTTTATTTTGAACCTATATCAAGTGACGCCGGGAATGCTATAGGTATTGCTAAATTAGCTTGGCATAAAAAAACCCAAGATACAACAATACGACCACAGAAAACCCTATATTATGGTCCAAAATATTCAAAAGAAGACCTTTTAAAAGGAATACAAAAATATTTGGATTAGCTAATTAATTTAATTATATTCACACAAATAAAAGTTATAATATGTCTTTAGGAAGAATTGAAGACTACAATAAGGTTTTACCTATTGTAGAAATTTACACGGCAGTCCAAAGTGAAGGTTCACGAGCAGGATACCCCACAGTAGTAATTAGAACAACAGGTTGCACCCACAGATGCTATTTCGGCGAAGGTGGTTGGTGCGATTCATGGTATACAAGTATCCATCCTGAAAAAGGTTCATTTACATTCAACGATATTATCGAAATGTATAAGGCAAACCCACACATCAAAGAAATGATGTTAACGGGAGGTTCGCCTACAATGCACGGGAAACTAGTAAATGAATTAACACACTTCGCACATGAAAACGGTATTTTTATCACTATTGAAACTGAAGGATCGCATTATCTTGAAACTGACTATCCTATCAATTTGCTCTCAATTTCTCCTAAATTCTCGAATTCAGTCCCTGTTGTCGGCGTTGAAACCCCTCAAGGTGGAATCACGGACGAAAGAATGGTAAAACAGCACAATAAGTTTAGATTAAATATGGAAGCAATGAGAAAGTCTATTGCGTATCATAAAGACTACCATATTAAACCAGTATGGGATGGTAAAGATCAAGATTCATTAAACGAAATCTTAAATTTTATCAGTGGTATGAAAATCCCTCAAGATAAAGTTTGGTTTATGCCAGCGGGTGATACAAGGGAAGCTTTATTTAAATCATACCCTTTAATGTTTGATTGGGTTAGAGATAATGGATATAGATTAACTTGGAGACCTCATATTATAGCTTTTGAAGATCAAAGAGAGGTATAATGAATAATAAGCTAGAAGTACTTCACGAGATGTGGGTTCAAAAAGTAATTGAACCCCATCATATAATTTCTTATTTAGAAAACTTGGATTTCGAACTAATTTCACTTACATTAAGTGGAATATCAATACAAAGTAAAGACCAAACAACAAAGTTTATATATGGAAAATAATTACGAAATAATACCTTTATTTCCTACTCTTATTTATAATACAACTATCCCACAAAACTTATCTTCGATTATTACATGGTTTGATCAACAACCATTAGCTGAACCTGAACCTAATAATTCATTATTTGGAGCAATTTCAAAAGATACTTATATTTTAGATAATAATGAATGCACCCCTTTAAAAAACTTTATTATAGGCCAAGCTAAAAACTATGCTACTAACTACTTATTTTATGATAAACCTGAATATAAAATTACTCAATCTTGGATATCCCATAAAAACCCTGGAGAAGAGCATGTTAAACATAACCATACAAACAGCCTAATCTCAGGTGTTCTTTATTACGGCAATAATTTAAGTGAAACTCCCTCAATAGTTTTTTCAAACCCCCTTCAAAATACTGGCTCTACCCCTTCTATTTTAGTTTTTCCAAACCAAGACAATACAGAAATATCATTTAAACCTTCCCCAGGAACTCTTTTACTTTTTCCTTCTTATTTATACCATTCTGTTCCGAAAAATACAACAAACCAAACAAGAAAAAGCTTAGCTTTTAATGTAGTTCCTAAAGATGGTTTTGGGAATGCTCAGTTTTTAAATGAATTAAAATTTAACTAATTATATATAATGGCAAATAACAGAAGAAAACAACACGTAGATTTAGAGGTTGTACAAACCGGTTTCGCAAACGGAGTAGCAGAAGGCTTTCCATTAAATAGTAACGAAAAACTAAAAATGATAGATGAGGCAGAAGTTGCCTATGGCCAGTTTTTAGATGCTCTTAAATGTGATTGGAGAAACGATCCAAACTCAATGGAAACACCAAGACGTGTAGCAAAAGCATACGTAAATGACTTATGGGCAGGTAGATACACGGCGATGAGCGAGATAACTTCATTCCCTAGCGATGGTTATGATGGTGTAATTATCGAGCGTAATATACCGTTAACTTCGATGTGTTCGCACCACCACCAAACAATTGGTGGCGTAGTTCATATTGGATATATTGCAGGAGCAGATGGACAAGTAATTGGTTTATCTAAATTAAATCGTATTGTAGAATTATTCGGTAGAAGAGGAGCAATACAAGAACAACTAACATCAGCAATTCATAACGCTGTAGAAAAAATTACAGAAGGTAATTTAGGTGTAATTGTAACAATTGTAGGAACACATAATTGTGTATCTTGTAGAGGTGTTAAACACCAAGGAGCAGCAATGGTAACAACAAAAGCATCAGGTGCTTTTAGAGACGATGCTAACAATGCTCGTAAAGAATTTTTTGATAGTTTAAAAATCAATAACGGAGGACATAACATATAATGGCTCTAAAAGTAGAAAATAAATTATTTTTAAGCTGGGACGACATTGAAAGCATCACTGACGTCCTAGCTGAAAAAATTTTAGCACTAGATAAAAAACCATTTTATCTATATGGTTGTCCTAGAGGTGGTTTAATTCCGGCTGTAATGCTATCTCATAAAACCGGCATAGCTTACCAACATTTAAATGCTGCTCAATTATCTAAAACCTCAGATTTATCCCATATAATGGTTATAGATGATATCTGCGATTCAGGAAAAACTGTAGCAGAATTAAGGGAAAGCTATAATAAAATACGAGTAGCTACTCTACACACTAAAATAGAATCTCCACACCAACCTGATATTTATGGAACAGAAGTAGGGGACGAATGGATTGTTTATCCTTGGGAAAAACAAAATTCAGAAACAATACAGGATTATTTAAAATGAAAAATATACTAGGAAATAATTTTTATCAAGTAGTTTCTTTTAAACATAAGTTAATTTTTTTAACACCTCCTAGATGTTCCACATATTCATTAAAGTTATTTTTAGATAATAATAAAATAGAAATGGACGAACCAATTCGTCCTTTATCAACTCCCTTCTACCATGCTACTTTAAGTGAAATAATATATTCTTACGACATAGATATTAATGATCTCCCTCACTTTAAAATTATTCAAATTGTTAGAAATCCTTACGATAGGTTTATTTCTTCTTTTCAAAAGCAAAATGAAATATTTTCTACAAAATTTAATTTAGAAGATTTTATATATAAAGTAGAAAAATACAAGTATCTTTTACCATATAGTTTAAATGAGTTTTATTTAAACTTTTATCAAAACGAAGAATTTAAAATACTCCAACATAATTTAAATCAACATGGAGGAGTTAGATTTTTTTATGAACAAAATTGGTGGAATAATTTAAATAAAAAAGTTTATATTAATTATTTTAAATTAGAAGATATTAATAATAATATGTCTTCTTTATGTAATTTGTTAAATATTAATAAAACTAACATCTATCCTGTAGAAAATAAATCTTTTAATCATAGCCTAAATTTATCCTTATCTGAAAAAGATAAAATTTATAATTTATTTAAAAAAGACTTTGAAATGTTTAATTATGAAAGAATTTAACCCTAAAGAAGAATCAAAAGGTTTAGGAGATACAATAGCAAAATTTACTAACGCAACAGGTATAGATAAACTAGCAGAAACCCTAGCGGCGGCTGCTGGTAAAGAAGACTGTGGTTGTAATAAAAGAAGAAAAACATTGAACGAATTATTCCCCTACACTAAACCCACCCCACCCGAAGAACCTCCCCACATTAATACTGCTCCCTTAGATAAAACTAGTGGAAATTACGAGGTTCTTCAAGAAATAAATTGTACATTACCAGGAATTGGAAATACAGTTTTAAATAAAGGCATGGTTTTAATAATAGATAAAGATCATCCTTTATACAACGATATTCTACATTATTATAAAATAAATTCAGTTAAAAAGTTATAAATGGCGTACAATATATTAGGAATACACCCTGGACATAATGGTTCAGCGGCATTAGTTTCTGATGGTAAATTAGTTTATTATTTAGAAGAAGAAAGATTATCTAGGTATAAAAGAGATGGAAATCCCTTTAGAGCTATGGTTGATATTTGTTCTAAATACAAAATAGATGAATTAGTAATAGGGGGGACTAATGACGATTTAGAAAATAACCCTATGCCTTGGACAGGAGAAATCCCATATGCTACATTAATTAGAAAATATTACCCAAAAGTTAAAGTTACTATAGCAAACCATATTCACCACCTCCTTCATGCCTCTTGTGCTTTTCACAATTCAGGGTTTAATAAATCTTCAATATTAATAATAGATGGGGCAGGTTCAAAAACAAATACTAACGGTATGATTAGTTTTGAATGTGAATCTTTATGGGAAGGTAATTCTAACAAAATTAATCTTATAAACAAATCAGTTTGGTCTAAACAAGATAGTAGGGTTACCCTTACAAAAACCTATGAAGCGGTAACAGTTTATCTAGGGTGGAAGGGGATTGAAGGAGGTAAAACTATGGGACTTGCTCCATATGGAAAGCATAACTCTAACCTACCCCTACTATTTAAAAACGGAAGAGGAAGTAGAAACATTTTTTTACCTTATTACCCTGCAGGGGCTATTATAGATATACAAAACAATCCTATATTTTATCGTGATTCTAAAGACGATAATTATAGATATTCTCCAAATCCCTTACCTAGAGAATGGCATACAGATCCCTCTAAATTAACTGAAATAGAAGCAGATTTAGCATGGCAGATCCAAAATGATACCCAAGAAGAAGTAGCTAAATTAATAGAAAAATCTGTAGAATTAACAGGTAATAAACAAATTTGCATAGCAGGGGGTTATGGTTTAAACTGTGTGACAAATTATTGGCTTAAAAAACGTTTTCCTGATCTAGAAATTTACCATGAAGCTATTTCTCATGATGGAGGGACAGCAATAGGGGCAGCTTATTTAGGATGGTTAAATTATCAACCAAATACTAGGTTCCCAAAACAAACCTCCATATATTATGGACCCCAATATAATACAGATCAATATTTAAAAACACTTAAAAGTTATAATACAATGTTTAACCAATACAAAATCACCCCCGAACAAGTAGCAAAACTAATATCAGAACGAAATATAGTTACAATATTCCAAGGACGTTCAGAAGCAGGCCCACGTGCTTTAGGTAACAGGTCTATATTATATGACCCAACAGATCCAAATGGGAAAGATTATGTAAATAAGGTTAAAAATAGAGAATGGTTTAGACCATTTGCAGGGTCTGTTTTAAAAGAAAAAGCAGCAGAATGGTTTGATATGGCAGGATTAGAAGAATCTCCATTTATGATGTATGCAATGGATGTTTGGCCTGATAAACAAGAAACTATTAAAGCTATTACACACGTAGATGGTACTTGTAGAATACAAACAGTAACTGAAGAACAAAACCCACACTATTACAAATTAATTCAAGAATTTGAAAAAATAACAGGTGTACCTATGTTATTTAACACTTCATTTAACTTAGCGGGTGATCCACTTGTAGAAACAATTGAAGACGCTTTAGAAACTATGTTAAAAAGCGACATGAAATATATGTACGTGCCGGAATTAGAAATGTTATTAGAAAAGAAATAAAGTTATGAGCAAACAATTATCACTATTCCCAGAAAATGCAAAGAATTGGAGTGAAAAAGATGGAGTAACTACTATCAACCCAGTTCCCTTTGTAGATGAAGTAGAAACATTTAATGCCGTAATGGGCAAACCCAACAATTATGTTCCAACAATTCCAAACAGAAAAGAATGGATGTTCGTATATGATTTTATCCTCGAAGAACTCGAAGAGTATAAAGAGGCATGTGAAAATGGAGATATTGTCGAAATTTTGGATGCT
>Ga0208160_1000408_pt1 | contig 20374 bp, 29 predicted proteins | sample CB_VirMetaG_FD_184536 | JGI IMG/M metagenome (GOLD analysis project Ga0208160, IMG submission 184536) | Freshwater to marine saline gradient viral communities from Chesapeake Bay - CB_1504_1 Viral MetaG (SPAdes) (version 4) | ecosystem: Environmental > Aquatic > Marine > Coastal | place: USA... | reverse complement strand
AACAATCATTATTTCATTAAATCATTTGAGGGTGGGCAAAAAAAATTAAAACAAATTGCGTATAACACAAAAATGGGCGGTCGTTTCAATGCCGCTCATTAACTGTTATAAAATAGTTTGCACAGTTAAATAAATTATATTATATTTGCTTATCGGATAAGGTCGGAAACCAATCCTAAAAATTAATAACAATAAGCTCTCATTTTTAAGTCCATTCCGACCGCTTAGATTTGGGAGCTTTATAATTTTAATTATTATGAATGAAAAAACACCATGGAGAAAAAACCTAGATAAAAGGTATATTTCTGGAGAGGATCTTTTAACAGGTTCTGAAATGAAAAAAGGATTACAAAAGGAAATGATTGTAACACTTGCAAGCTTTCAAGATGCAAAAGCGTTCGATCAAAAATTGCAAGCTGAAACGGATAAAACCGCAATTTGGTTAAAGGATTATCCAAGTGGTAAAATGGTTTATAAGCCTATGTTATTAAATGTAATTAATGGAGGTTTCCTAGCAAAAGAAATCGGTAACGGATCTATGTTTATAGACGACTTCGACAAAACTATACCATTTGTTATTTACGCATGTCCAGATAAAAGACATGGTCACGTTGTAAGGTGCAAGAAGTATATTCCATTAGCGAAGAAACCAATTACACCCGAACGGTTTAAATCTGCATTAGAAGCGATTAAAGCGGGAAACTATACAGTTGAATTATTAAAAGAATCATGTTTATTAACAGAAGAACAAATACAGCAATTATGATATCAAAACAAGAATCAGAAAAAATAAATGGATTAGCATTTCCTAAACCTGACAATGAAGAATACTATCCGCAAGATGGATTAACAAAACGTGAATACTTTGCAGGATTAGCTATGCAAGGAATTATTGCGAGCGGTAATTATAGCGAAATAGAAGCTCCATGTTGTGCAGTAAATTTAGCAGACGAACTTTTAAAACAACTACAAAATGATTAAGCACGATATAATTCAAGGGTCTGCGGATTGGTTTGAGACCCGTTGGGGAAAAATCACAGGTACGGCATCAAAAGGTTTGTTTGTCAAATCAGATACACTACTAAACGAGATCCTTTCAATGCATATTGAAGATTGGGAAGACGAAGATAGTTATACTTCGGCTGCAATGGATAGAGGTAACGATTTAGAGCCCGTAGCGCGATTAGAATTAGAAAGCGAACTATTCATATCTTTTGAACAGATAGGATTCATTCAGAGTGAAACTAATGCGCTGCTCGGAATCAGTCCAGACGGCTTATCTAAATGCGATACGATGGCGTGTGAGATCAAATGTCCAGGATCTAAAAAACATACCGCTACAATTTTAGCTAATGACATTCCTAGTGATAACATTCACCAATGTTTGCATTATTTTACTGTAAATTCTAAATTGGAAAAACTATACTTTGCGAGTTTCAGACCTGAGAATAAAGTAAAGCCGCTATGGTGGAAGATGATTACAAGAGATTCAGAAATAGATTTAGGCACGAAAGCTAAACCCGTAATTAAAACAGTTGCTGAATGGGTGGAAATTGCTAGAGATGAAGCCGCAATGATAAGCGTGAATTTAGATATCGCATTGAATAAGTTAAACGAGATGTATGGAAAATAACACTACACCTGTTGAATGGTATAATCAAAAAATAAGAGAATTATTCAATGATTTTGCATCTGAAAAAATAAGTATAAGTGTATTTTGCAGTGAAAGAATTACCGCTTTAAACCTAGCTAGAGAAATGGAAAAGGAGCGAAAGCAGTATTATTTTCAAGAAGGTAAAAATAGTATTACAAGCATAAGTTAATTTTGAGTATATTTGCTACCAATGAATTGGATAGTACCTATTGTAAAAAATCATAAGGAGTGGACTAAATTTGTTCACTCTTTTGGTGAGTACTTTTTTGCAGAAGATATTGTTCAAGAAACATACATAAACCTTTTAAAGTGGAGCAGCGAAGATAAACTCTTTACAGATGGTAAAATCAATAAAGGCTATATGTGGCTATCCCTTAAGAATACATTTTTACAACACGTAAACAAATCTAAACGAATAAAATACGTTTCTTTGGAAAACATTTACATGATGGAAATGTCAAACAATACAGAAATGCTAGTGGCTAAGAATGCTATTGAACTAAAAATAGTTGAAGAAATTGATTCTTGGCATTGGTACGATAAGATGTTATTCGAAGTATATCGCAATGAAAAAACATCCATGCGTAAAATCGCAGATGAAACAAAGATTAGTTTGTCTAGCATTTTCAATACTATTAAAATCTGTAAAAAAAAGATTAAAGATAATGTTGGTGAAGATTGGCAAGACTATTTAAACGAAGATTTTGAATTGCTATAAACAAAAACGTAAAATTTTAATTATATAGATATGGGAAGACCAAAAAAAATACAAGCAAAAGGATTAGGCGACACAGTAGAATCCGTTTTAAAAGCTACTGGAATAGATAAGGTTGCAAAATTCATATTAGGAGAAGACTGCAAATGTGATGAACGTAAAGAAAAATTAAACAAAATGTTTCCCTATAAGCGACCTTTATGTTTAACTGAAACGGAATACATTTGGCTTTCTAGTTGGTTATCTTTAAAACATAATAGTGTAAACCCAATTGATCAAGCGCAAATATTATCAATTTATAATCGTATATTTCACCAAAGAAATGAGCCTACTAATTGTGGTAGTTGTCTTTTGGATATGGTAGAAGATTTACGTAAGGTTGCTAAATTGTACGAAGAAGAACAAATAGCGTGAGAATTAATTAATTAATTTATATTAATTGTGGATAATAGAAAGAATAACGGAGGTCATTCTACTGCGGGCAAGGCTGGTAGACCATCGGTAAAGGATGAACTTAAAGGAGTTGATTTAGCAAGCCCACACGTTAAAGATTCATTTGAAACTATTGCGTCTATAATGAGAAGTGAAACCGAAAATTCAAGGGATAGAATTTCAGCGGCTAAGTTACTAATTGAGTACGGATGCGGTAAACCTAAAGAGACAGTCGAAACTACATTAAATGTGAATGATTTTGATATAAAGGACTTTTTCAGAATTGGTAACGATTAACCCAAAATATTATAAACTAGGATCTAATTCAAGGTACTTTATAATTACGGGCGGGCGAGGTAGTTCGAAGTCTTTTAGTATTACTACATTCCTTAGTTTGCTTACAAGGGAATCAGGGCATATTATTCTATTTACACGTTATACATTAGTCTCGGCTGCTATTAGTATCATCCCTGAATTTATAGAGAAAATAGAACTACTTGGAATGGCTAACGATTTTGCAGTTACAAAGGATGAGATAATCAATGTAAAGACTGGTAGTAAAATTATATTTAAGGGAATCAAAACAAGCAGCGGAACACAGACTGCCAACCTTAAATCGTTGCAGGGTGTTACTACTTGGGTACTCGATGAAGCGGAAGAATTAACGGATGAAGATACATTCGATAAGATTGATTTATCTATACGGCATAAGACAAAACAGAATAGAGTAATTCTTATCTTAAATCCTGCCACCAAAGAGCATTTTATTTACCAAAGATTCTTTGAATCTAAAGGAATTGAAGCGGGTAGTAACGTAATTAAAGGAGATACAACGTACATACACACAACGTATTTAGACAACCTTAAAAACCTATCCGAATCATTCCTTACGCAGATTGAAACGATTAAGGAACGTCGACCTGATAAATATAAGCACCAAATATTAGGTGGATGGTTGGATAAAGCAGAAGGAGTTATATTCACCAATTGGAGTATAGGCAAATTCCAAGATTTAGGCAGCGTAGTTTACGGTCAGGATTTTGGATTCTCAAACGACCCGACTACACTTGTAGCTACTTCAATAGATGCACAGAATAAAATTATCTATCTTAAATTGCACCTATACCAAACAGGGCTTACAACGTCCGATATTTATAGGTTAAATAAATCAATTGCAGAAGATAATTTAATCGTGGCAGACTCAGCAGAGCCACGTTTGATAAATGAATTGCGTGATAAAGGATTGAACATTCTAGAAGCCGTTAAAGGACAAGGTAGCGTAACGCATGGCATTACTTTACTGCAAGATTACGATCTTATAATAGATGAAAATTCAGTTGATTTGATTAAAGAATTAAACAACTATTCTTGGCTTGAACGTAAATCTAAAACACCGCAAGACAAATATAACCATGCACTGGATGCTATCCGTTATGCGGTAGGTTACCAGTTAGATAATCCATTCCATAAACAATACCACATACGATGACAGACGATTTGCCACAAATGAAACGAGTAGTTGAGCAGTACATATTTGAACGCAAAGGAGTTAGAATGTTTATAATATTTGACGACCCGATGAGAATTAATTTACACTTTAAAATGTTAGCTGCTGCATACGATGTGGCATTTGCTTACAACAATAAACCGAAAATTTAATTATAATATTATGAAGCTCGAATTAATTATACCAACTTCTTTAAGTGAGATTCCATTAAAGCACTATCAAGATTTCTTGAAGATGCAAAAAGCGTCCAACGATGAGGAATTTATAGCGCAAAAAATGATTGAAATCTTTTGCGGTGTAGAATTGAAGGATGTTGTTAAGATGAAACTCACAACTTTAAACGATTTAATAGTACATTTTGCAGCATTATTCGAGAACAAGCCTAAATTTCAACCTACATTTAAGATAGGAAATCAAGAGTTTGGTTTTATTACGAACTTGGAAGATATAACCCTGGGCGAATACGTAGACCTTGAATCGCATTTAAACGATTGGGAAACCTACCACAAAGCAATGGCAGTAATGTATCGACCAATAACTAAGAATTTCAAGGGTAAATATGAAATAATAGACTATACTCCAATGCCTGAAATGCAAGAACTAATGAAGTTTGCACCATTGGACGTGGTATTATCTTCGTCTGTTTTTTTTTGGACTTTAGGAAAAGAATTATTGCAGGCTACGATTCACTATTTAACGCAGCAAGTTCAGATGAACAAGGATTTCAAAGCGACTTTTCAGAACAAGCTCAATTTGGGAAACAGTGGGGATGGTATCAAAGTATATATGGACTCGCTAAAGGAGACATTACAAAATTTGACATTGTCACCTCATACAGACTTACTCAATGTCTCACCTATCTCACCTTTGAAAAGCAGAAAACAGAAATTGAACAAAGACAAATTAACAAGCATTTAAACAAAAGATAATGACAAATTACTATAAAGTACTGAATGATTTAAAGGCGCATTTTGATGCTGATTTAATTGTGAACACCATAACAGAGGGCGACATATTTAATGTAGATTTAGGTAAGCAAACTATCTTTCCATTGATTCACATTATAGTAAATTCAGCAAACTTTGAATCTAATGTAATTCGTTTTAACGTATCTATTATTGCAATGGATATTGTAGATGTTTCCAAGTTAGAAGGTACTGATATATTCATAGGCAACGATAATGAACAAGACGTTTTACATACACAATTAGCGGTTTTAAATCGTGCTTATGAGATGCTGCGAAGAGGTGATTTGTATTCAGATAATTTTGTTGTAGATGGGAATCCAAGTTGTGAGCCATTTACAGAACGATTTGAAAACTTACTTGCAGGGTGGACAATGACATTCGATGTATTAGTGCCTAATGAAATGACAATCTGTTAAAATGACTGAGACTCAGAAAGCCTTAAATAAGTTTCGAGATACGATTATAAACGAAGCTAAAGCCAACTTGAAATCAATAGGTAAGGATAGCACTGGAAAACTATCCAAGTCTATTAAAGGTCAAGTTAAGCAGATGCCTAATTCAATCAGTATGTATTTTCAAATGGAGGAATACGGATTCTTTCAGGATCAAGGTGTACGAGGAGTTGGCGGAGTTAGAAGTACTACAAGTAAATTTAAACGAACAAACAATAAGGGGAAGATTTGGAAACAGAACGGAGCGGGAAGCCCATTTAGTTTTAAGGTAGGCAAGAAACCAAGCCCAAAACATTTTGAAAAATGGGCTAAACAAAAAGGATTGAATGCGTTTGCGGTGAGTAATGCCGTTTATCATCAAGGAATAAAGCGCAGTTTATTCTTTACAAAACCATTCGAGAAAGCATTTAAAAACCTACCCGATGCACTTATTACAAAATACGGATTAGATGCGCAAGAATTATTTGATTCAATTATGAACGAAACACTAACTAAAAAATGAGTAATATTTTTGTAAGATCACCTTATATAATTTCGATAAATGAAGCGGGACAAACGGGAAGTTCAGTTCGCTTATTTATATGGAATGGAACAGGAGCGCAACCTAGTTCGCCAGCTTATACGCTGTCTAAACTTATTCCTTCAAGCACGAATACGTTAACGACTTATGATATATCGGAGTATGTTCGTGAGTATATTAGTCATAAATTGTTTAGTAATATATACAATTACAACGCAACAACACCTGTTAGCGAATGGTGCAATGTAGTTGTAAAGCGTTATGCAACAGTGGGAGGCAAGAGTGTAGTATTAACAACGACTACTCATAAAGCATTCGACGGATATGGCTATTATGAGCAAGGATATAATCCAAGTTTAGGTAATTACTTATTAGACAATAACCGAACGTTTTATTATAGCTACGATTTATCTACAAATTTGCCTACAGACTTTTTGAAGCGTGCAGGAATAATAACACTAGATGCGATTTTAGGGTATAAAATTAAGCGTACAAATTTATCTACACTTGCAACAAATACGTTTACAATTGGAAATAATTTAGTAATGGATACTTTTAGAGTAGATCCAAATTGGTTAGCAGTTGGTAATAAGGTAGAAATATTTAATGCATCGGATGTACTACAATGGACGGGTACATTTAAGCCTATTACATCGTGCAAATACGAGCCAGTTGTAGTGGATTTTATTAACAAGCTTGGAGGATGGCAGCGAGAATTTTTCTTTAAAGCATCGAATACAAATATTAACATTGAAACATCGGAGTACAATTTGCTTCAAACAAACTTAGTTAACTACTCAATACTAGAAGGTCAGAGAAGAACGTTTAACACTAACGGTAAAGAATCTATTAAATGCAATACTGATTGGGTGAGTGAGGACTATTCCGAAACGATTAAGCAATTGATGTTATCTGATAGGATATTGGTTAACAATAAACCTGCTAAAATGAACACAAAAAGCACAGAGTTATTCAAGTCGATTAACACAAAAATGATTAATTACGAAATGACATTTGATATTGCAAACGAAATAATTAATTCAGTTGTTTAATGAGAGATGTACAAATATATATTGAAGGGAACAGATTAGAATTATTTAACGATGAGAAGATTGAAATAAATTCTTCCGTTCAAAACATTCAGGATATTGCAAAGGTATTTACGGATTTTAGCCAATCGTTTACTGTTCCTGCATCGACAATAAATAACCAAATATTTCAGCATTTTTATCAATCGGATGTTGACGCTACTATCGACCATCAAATCCGTAGAGAAGCAAAAATAGAAATTGATTTAACAACTTTTAGAACGGGTAAAATTCAGATTGAAAAATCAAACCTAAAAAATGGTAGCGTTGAAAGTTATACGCTAACATTCTACGGAGACATTATAACATTATCCGATTTGATTGGTGACGAGAAAATGAGTGCCTTAGATTTGTCTACTTATTCACACCTATACACTGGCAGTGAGGTGCAGACTAGAATAACAAGTACAAGTGATTTAGATGTTCGTTATCCTTTAGTATCTTCATTACGACAATGGCAAAATTCAGGCGGTGGAGTAAATGATATTACCCAAACATCTCACGCAATTTCTCACACTGAGTTGTTTCCTGCAATAAAAATTAGTAGATTATTCCAAGCAATTGAGACAAAATACGGCATTGATTTTCAAGGTTTATTTTTAACGGACAAAAGATTTACTGAGTGTTTTATGCACTTAAAAAATAAATTAGTTTTTAAATTCAGAACTGCATTCCAAAGAGTAAATTTAACAAGTGCAACACCCGTAGTAAATGACTATTACAACCTTACAGAAGATTCTCTACACATTCAATATGAGCCAGACGCAACCTTGCATGCGGTAGGAATAGCGGTTAATAATCTATCTTCAACTTCTGTAATATATTACGTTGACGTTTACGAAAATGGAATTTATTTAACAACGATAACGGGCAGCGGAATTTCAAATTACAACATTTCTCAATATACAAACTCTGCAGGATTAGATAAGAAAATAACATTTAATATATCGGCAGACTCCTCATTAACAATGCGTGTGAGTGTGATATATCGAAAAACCATATTAATCGATGACCCAACGAACCCTGCTGGAGTAGTAACAACTGATCAAGTTTATTTCGCATTTGGTGTGAATCAAACTTTAACGGGAATAATCGACCTTTCCGCTACAATGCCCGATATGAAAGTATCTGATTTTATAACGGGAATATTAAAGAAATTTAACCTTACTTGCTACGGTTTGTCTCCTTATATTTTTCAGCTTGAACCGTTAGAGGATTGGTATAGAAAAGGCAGGATTTTAAATATAACACCTTATACAGACATTGATTCAGTAGATATTGAGCGCATAAAAATCTTTAAAGAAATAAGTTTTAATCATGAGGTATCGCGGTCGTTCATGAATACCGAATTTTACGATTCATTTGGTAGGCATTACGGAGATTTACAGCAGGCTTTTAATTATGAAGCTGGTGAATATCAAATAAAAGTGCCATTTGAAAATATATTATTTAATAGATTTACGGCTACAGATTTGCAAGTTGGGTATTATTTAGATAAAGACTTTTCTCCTTATGTACCTAAGCCACCTTTAATGTACATTGAAGAATCGAAGACGTGTAATTTCAAATTTAATAACGGTACAACAGTTCCAACAATTACAACTTATAGACCATTTGGTCAGGACTTAACGTACAATTCATTTAAATGGTCACTAAATTTTGGTGCTGATATTTCTACGCTGTACAATGTTGTTAATCCAAATAGTATTTATAGCGTGTATTATTCAGGATATTTAAACAATTTGTACACGCGGAAAAATCGAATGTACACGTATAAAACTAAGCTACCTATTTCAATCCTTACAAGTCTGCGTTTAAATGATAGGTTAATTATTCGTGATAAAAGGTATATTATAAATGAGATGAAATCCGAGCTTACGAGTGGTGAGGTTACGTTTATTTTAATATTGGATTTTAGACCAATGAACGCAATTACAACAAGACCTGTGCGCACTGTTGGTGGATCTATTAAAGTCCCGATATTACTATCAAACAATGATATAAGCGTTACAATTGACGTAGGCACAACAGGTGTACTTGTAGATACGCCTATTATATATGTAGATGAAGATGTTGTATTTACGGTCCCTGAAAATACAGATTCATTTTACACGATTGGAACGGAAGAGCCAGATCCGATTGTAACTGAACAATTAATTAAATTACGAAGCGAAGAGGGTGGAGGTAAAGTTTACGACATTATTTTAACCGCTGAATCAGAAGACGGGACATTGGAAATAACACACTTATATATAATTCAAGAATGATAGTAAAACATATTATTGCGATGCTTCAAATTGGTGAGCATTTAGGAGTTTCAGAAAACATTGAAATTGCCAAAGGAAAGTACAAATTTTCAACGAGCATAAAAGCACATTGGAAACAAGCGAGGAGAGAAATAATCATGACTAAAATAAACAAAAATGGCAGAGAAAAGGACAATTGAATTAGAGGTTAAAGAGTCAGGATTCAAATCATTAAAGGCACAAATTAAAGAGGCGAACATTGAGTTAATTAAAGCACAAGAAACATTTGGAGACTATTCAGATGAAGCGTTAAAAGCTGCTCGTAGTGTTGCGGGGTTAAAAGATAAGATTGCCGAAGCAGGAGAAACGGCAGCATTATTTGATCCTGGCGCAAAGTTTCAAGTCGCAACGGGTGCTATTACGGCAGCAGCTGGAGCGGTTAGTGCTTATCAAGGCGCAATGGGATTGCTCGGGGTTGAATCAGAAGCGGTGGAAGAGGCAATGATGAGAGTTCAATCTGCAATGGCATTATCTCAAGGTTTAAGTGCGATTGCAGATTCACGCAAGGACTTCGAAAGATTAGCGGCAATACTTGGACTTACTCGCAAAGCAAAGATAGCAGACGCAGCAGCAACAGCAACTCAAGCAACTGTTACAACGGCAACTACTGCGGCAACGGGTAAGATGACTATTGCTCAAAAGGCTTTAAATTTAGTAATGAAAGCTAATCCAATATTTTTAATTATAGGCGCAATTGGGGCTTTAGTTGCTGCTTATGCTTTATTTAGCAATAGCGCAGAATCGGCTGCTGAATCAAATGAAAAATTAAACACACGCCTTGAAAGACAATTACAATTAACTAGTGAGCTTGCAACCGAATCTAAACGCAGAAATGATAAAGAATTAGAATTGATGCAAGCAGAAGGTGCAAGTGAGGAGGAGTTGCACAGACAGAAGTTGTTTAATATGGCTATTGAAAAATTAGACAGAGATGTATCCATAAATGATCAATTACAAGGCATAAGAGAAAAAACTGAGATTTACAAAAAAGCATTAGAAGACGAAGATTATGAGCTTGCGAAAAGTACTAGAGAGGAAATAGACGCGTATAGAGCAAAGTATAAAGAATTAATTGCGGCAAATAAAAGCTATTATGTTGATGTAAAAATCGAAAAAGCAAATTTTACTGAAGACGAGATTAATGAGCAGAATAGAATAGCGGAGGAAGCGCAAAGAAAAGCAGATGCAGCAGCAGATAAGAGAAAGGCAGAAATAAAAGCAGAATTAGAAGAAATAAATAAATTCACTAATGATGCGACAAAGGCAAATTTAGACGCTGTAAAAACCGACCAACAACTTGAGCTTGATACGATAAATGATAAGTTTAATTCACAACTTTCACTTGCTAAAAAATACGGAAAAGATACAACGCAATTAATTGAAGCGCAAAAGAATGAGCAGAATTTAGTAAACACAAAATATGCTCAAATTGAAATTGATATTGAGCAAGCTAAACAAGATAAACTTGATGAAATTTCAGAAACTGCAAATCAAGACAGAATTAAATTAGAAGATGCTCAATTTGAATTAGAAAGAAGTTTAACAGAATCTGCTCTTGAAAAGGAGTTAATGGATTTGGCTATTGCTTATGATGCAAAATATTTAATAGCTGCTGAAAATGCAGAACTGATAAAGCTCCTTGATGAGAAGTACGCAAAAGATAAAGAGGTAATTAACAAGACTGCAGCAGATGCGGAAATAGCATTATCTAAACTAACAACAGCGCAAAAAATTGAAGCGGTTGAAGCGGTTGCGGCTACATTTAATCAATTAGCTAACTTATTAGGAGAACAGACTACAGCGGGAAAAGCAGCAGCTATTGCAGCGGCTACTATTGAAACGTTCTTATCTGCTCAAAAGGCTTATTCTGCAACTGTTGGTATTCCAATTGTAGGTCCTGTATTAGCTCCAATAAATGCGGGTATAGCAATAGCTGCGGGTATTAAAAATATTAAGGCAATTGCAAGTGTAAAAACTCCAGGCGGTGGTGGTGGTAGTGGAAATGTACCAAGCGCACCAAGTGGCGCAGGCGGTGTTTCTGCTCCTAACTTCAACATCGTAGGCAACTCAGGAATAAACCAACTCGCAGAACTTGGAGGGCAACCTATACAAGCGTATGTTGTGAGCGGTGAGGTAACTTCTGCGCAATCTTTAGATAGAAATCGAGTACAAAATGCAACTTTTTAACTTATAGAATTATGGAGCAACGACAATTAGTAGAATTAATCATAGATGAGAAAAGCGAAACGGATGAAGTATTTGCAATTTCGGTTGTAAATAAGCCAGCTATTGAATCGGATTTTATCGCATTATCGGAAGAGGTAGTTGAATTGAAAGTAATTGATGAAGAGAAGAAAGTACTTATGGGTGCTGCATTGATTCCAAACAAAAAAATTCCACGCTTAGATAAGAACGATAAGGTGTACGATATTTGGTTTTCAGAGGCTACAATCGAGAAAGCAAGTCAATTGTTTTTAATGCGCAATTATCAAAACGAGGTTACAATGGAACATAGCCAAAAATTAAAGGATATGTCAGTTGTTGAATCGTGGATCATTGAAGATAGCGAAATGGACAAATCAAAATTGTACGGTTTTTCATTTCCTAAAGGTACTTGGATGGTTGCTATGAAAGTAGATAATGAAAACGTTTGGAATGATGTAAAATCAGGGAAAATTAAAGGCTATTCAATCGAGGGAAGATTTTCCGATAACATGGAATTAAAAGCAATAGAAGAAGAAAACGAGTTAATAGAAAAAATTAAACAAATCTTAAACAATGGCAAAAAAGAAAACAGTAAGTAAGACAAGCCCAAAAGGTGGTAAGCGTGGGTGTCTATGTGATAATGGAACATACGATTCTAAATGCTGCGATGGAACACTACGAGCGCAAGGTATTGGAAGCTCAATAAGTGATACAATGAATAACATCGTAAGAGTAAACGAAACAAGGGTTATCGTTAGCGATTAAGTAAAAAACTAAAACAAAATAATTATAGTAATATGAGTTTACAAGAAATATATAAAAAAATTAATACGATAAGTCCGAAAATGGAACTATCGCAAGTGGAAATTGAATTGTCTTTAGTTGAAGATATTAATAAATTATTAGATTCTACTAATGCTAAAAGAAAACAATTGACTGCGCAAGGTTTAAAAATTTCAGAACAATTATTAGGATTAACAGTTGATTACAATAAAATACTTTCTATATCTATTGACGCTGCGAATAAAGCAAAAGAGCTTGGTATTGCAGATGCTGAAAAATTATTCAGAGTCAGAGGTTCAGAAGCAAAAGATTACTCAGATACTGTTGGTAAGGTGTCTAATTTAATCGCTAATTCACTACATTCTATATAAAATGAAACGAAAAAACTAAAACAAAATAAAAACAATTTAATTATACAGTTATGAGTCTAAATGAAATTTACAAAAAAATTAATACGATAAGTCCAAAGGTGGAATTGTCACAAGTTGAAATTCAGTTAGGTGCTATTGATGTTTGGGTAGATACTTATAAAAAAACAGCCGCAAAAATAAGCGGTATAAAATCAAGATTAATTTCTTCGAATGATGAATTAGGTATGACTATTTCTGAATTAGAATCTTTGCCGCAAGTTGGGGATAAATTAATTGCTCAAATGAAAGATTTGGGAATTACTCAAGAATTAAAAAATGTAGAAGCTGTAAACAGTTCAATTAAAGGATTGGTAAAATCATTAAATAGTGTTTACAAAAATGTATCTAACGAATCTAAAAAAATCTAAAAACAAAAAAAATGAATATAATTAATCAAATCAAAACGTTGCTTAATATGGAAATTAAACTTGAGCAAATGAAATTAATGGATGGAACAACAGTATTAGAGGCTGATTCATTCGCACCTGAAATGGAAGTTTTCGTAGTTACTGAAGACGAGCAAAAAATTCCCGTACCAGTTGGAGAGTACGAAATGGAAGACGGTAGAATCTTAATCGTTTTAGAAGAAGGTCTTATTGCTGAAATTAAAGAAGCTAAAGCGGAAGAAGTAGAAGAGGAAGTTGAAGAAGAGGTTGCCGCTGAGGTTGAAGCGCCATCTGTTTCTGCATCTCCAAAAAAGACTATCGAATCTGTAACTAAAGAATCTTTCTTTTCGGAAATCGAAGCGTTGAAAGCTGAAATCACAGAATTAAAAGCACAAATTGAAACATCTAAAGTTGCAGAAATAGTTGAACTTAATGAAACGCCTAAGCCAATCTCATTCAATCCTGAAAATACTACAAATGTAGAGGTTATGAGATACGGACAGAATCGTGCAAGAACAGTTATGGATTCAATCTATGAGAAATTAAATAAATAATATAAACTAAAAAAAATTAAATTATGCCAACAACAGTTAACATCACCACTTCATACGCTGGTGAATTTGCAGGGAAATACATTGCCGCTGCATTGCTTTCTGCTCCAACACTTGATAAAGGTGGAGTAACAGTTATGCCAAATGTTAAGTACAAATCCGTAGTAAAGAAAGTTTCAACAGACGCAAATCTTATTAAAGATGCAAGTTGTGATTTTACTCCAACAGGAACAGTTACTTTAACAGAAAGAATTATTCAACCAAAGGAATTGCAAGTAAATCTTAACCTTTGTAAGACAACTTTTGAATCAGATTGGGATGCCATTTCTATGGGTTATTCTGCATTCGATAGCTTACCAAAGACATTCTCTGATTTCTTAATTGCACACGTATCTGAAAAAGTAGCTGCTGCAACAGAGGCTTCTATTTGGACGGGTGTAGGTGCTACTGCAGGACAATTTGCAGGATTTGGATCAATCGTTTCAACAGATGCTTTATTGCCAGCTGCACAAGAAGTTGCGGGTACAACAGTTACCGCTGCAAACGTTGTAGCTGAACTAGGAAAAATCGTTGACGCTATTCCGCAAACCGTTTACGGAAAAGAAGATTTGAAAATCTATGTTTCTTCAAATATTGCTCGTGCTTACGTTCGTGCATTAGGTGGTTTTGCAGTTGCTGCGACATCTAACTCAGGTACAAACGCACAAGGTACACAATGGTACACAAATGGTGATTTGTCATTCGATGGAGTACCAATGTTTGTGGTAAACGGACTTGCTGCTAACACTGCAATTTGCGCTCAAACTTCTAACTTGTATTTCGGTACTGGTTTAATGAGTGATATGACAGAGGTACAAGTAATTGATACAGCCGCAACGCTTGGAGATAAGAACGTGAGAGTAATCATGCGTTACACTGCTGGCGTACAAATTGGAGCAATTGAGGATGTAGTAACATACGGAATTCCTAACGCTGCAAACTAATTAATTAATTTATAAACTTTAAGGGGATTGGAGTTAATCCTTTCCCCTTTTTTAATACTTAAAAATATATGAGTTGCGAAATTACAAATGGTCGATTAGAAGCGTGTAAAGATTCTATTTCAGGCTTAATGAATATCTACTTCATCAATTACGGTGATTTAGATACACAAGGTATAACATACGGAACTGCGGGAGATTCTGATGTTATCGAAACTTGGGAGCCTGGCGCTGCTTTATCGTTGTATAAATACGAACTTAAGGGGGCAAACGGATTTGAACAAACAATCCAAACTTCAAGAGATAACGGAACAACTTTCTTTGAGCAAGTTTTAACTATTCAATTGAAAAATCAAACTATTGCTACGCATAAAAATATTAAAATGTTAGCTTACGGACGTCCTCGTATTGTTGTAGAAACAAGAATGCACCAATTCTTTTTGGTGGGTGTTGATCAAGGCGCAGATGTTACTGCGGGTACTGTTTCAAGTGGTACTGCAATGGGTGATTTTAACGGTTACAATTTGACATTTACTGCAATGGAGCAAGTCCCTGCGAATTTCTTAAATTGTACAAATGAAGCTGGTTTAAAAACATTATTCAACGATGGGACAGTTGATGCTACAGTTGTTACTGCTTAATCTTTTACAAAAATAATCTAAAATTAAGGCGGCTATTATGGTCGCCTTTTTTGATTTACAAAACAAAATAACGAAAAAGTAATTATATACATATATGATTATTCTAACGACAGAAAATGTAGATCCGCAAACAATAAGATTCATTCCAAGAAGTGTGGATTTTAATAGCGTTAAAATAACGGATGAGCAAACGAATATAACTGTTACAATTGATTTATATACTTTTTTAGCAGGTGATTATTTATCTAGCTTAACGGCTATTTTTGAACTTAAAGAAAATCATTTCTACACAATTGAAATAAAAAACAATTCAGAGGTAATTTTCAGAGATAAGATTTTTTGTACAAACCAAAGTACATCGAGTTTTTCTGTAAACAATGCGCAATATACAAGCAACAACACAACAAATACATTCATAGTTTATGAGTAATAATGTTCACATACTTAATCTAGCGGCTTATTCTACTCCGACTATTCAAGAATCTAAGCGTGATGCTTGGGTGGAATACGGAGAAGATAATAATTACTATCAATTTCTAATAGATAGATATACGAATAGCACAACGAATAACGCTATAATAAACAATATATCAAGACTAATATACGGACGTGGTTTAAGTGCGTTAAATGCGTCAAGAAAGCCAAACGAATACGCACAAATGATGTCTTTATTTAACAAGGATTGCGTTCGTAAAATCTGTATGGATAGAAAAATGCTTGGACAATTTGCTATTCAGATACATTATAATAAAGACCATTCAAAGATTCTAAAGGCTTACCATATTCCTACTAATTTAATACGTGCAGAAAAATGTAATGAAGATGGAAATATTGAAGGTTATTATTATTCTGATGATTGGACAGATGTAAAGAAATTCAAGCCAAAAAGATATTCGGCATTTAGCACGTCAAAAGATGAGGTTGAAATATTATTCTCGAAGCCTTACGCAGTTGGAATGAAATATTATTCCTATCCTGATTATCAAGGTAGTTTGCCGTATGCAATGTTAGAAGAAGAAATTGCAGATTATTTGATTAACGATGTAAAAAATCATTTTTCAGGACGTATCGTAGTTAACTTTAACAATGGTGTACCGACAGAAGAGCAACAAGAACAGATCAGTTCTAAGGTAATAAACAAACTTACGGGTGCAAATGGAAACCCAGTAATCGTTGCGTTTAATCGTAACGCAGAAAGCAAAACTACAATAGATTCTATTCCTTTAGACAATGCACCGGAGCATTTCCAATACCTATCGAATGAGTGTTTAGGTAAGATAATGTTAGGACATAACGTAACATCACCTTTATTATTTGGAATCGCAACAACAACGGGTTTTAGTTCAAATGCTGATGAGTTAAAGAATAGTTCTATACTATTCGATAATATGGTTATTCGTCCAATGCAAGAAGAGATTTTGGAAGCATTTGATTCAATACTTGCGTACAACGGAATTAGTTTAAAGTTGTATTTCAAAACTTTGCAACCTTTAGAATTTACAGATTTAGAAAACGCTCAAACAGAAGAACAAGTTGCGGAAGAAACAGGAACGGAATTAAGCGCAATAATTGAACTTGATGAGTTCGGAGAGAATGTGCCTGAAAATTGGATGCTTATAGATGAAACAGAAGTGGATTATAATTCAGAAGATGATTTGGATAATGAAATTGAAACTATAAATAAAAAGAATATTTCTACATTATCTAAATTAACAAACTTAGTAAGTACAGGCAGTGCATTTCCTCGCTCAAAAAGTGAACAAGACAATGTGGTAAATGATTTTAAATTCATTACACGTTACAAGTATAGCGAGGGATTGTCTGCGAATAGTAGAGATTTCTGCAAGGTAATGGTTAACGCTAAAAAAGTTTACCGAAAAGAAGATATTTTAAGAATGGGAGAGCAATCGGTAAATAAAGGTTGGGGTCCTAAAGGTGCTGATACTTATTCTGTATGGCTTTATAAAGGTGGCGGAGATTGTCACCATAAATGGATAAGACAAACTTTTGTAGCGCTTGGTGCAAAATCAGGAATAGACCCATTGTCACCCAACGCAAAACAAGTATCTGTAGCAAAAGCAGAAAAGGCAGGGTATAGAATTAGAAATCCTAAAGAGGTTGCAATGAAACCTATGGATATGCCATACAACGGATTTTTACCAACTAATAAAAGATTTCAATAATGGCAGACGCTTTACTAATAACTCGAGACGACATCGTTAAATTCACTGCATTAAATGGAAATGTAGATACTGATAAATTTATTCAGTTTATAAAAATTGCTCAGGATATTCACATGCAGAATTACATGGGTACAAAATTGCTAAACAAAATTAAAGCGGATATTATAGCAAATACTTTAGCGGGCAACTACCTATCTTTAACAGTTAACTATTTAAAGCCAATGCTTATCCATTGGGCTATGGTAGAATATATGCCGTTTGCAGCGTACACAATAGCTAATAAAGGAGTATATAAACATAGCAGCGAAAATAGCGTTAACGTAGAAAAAAATGAAGTTGATTTTCTTATCGAAAAAGAGCGAAGTATAGCGCAAAACTATACGGAAAGATTTATCGATTATATGAATTTCAACAATAGTTTATTTCCCGAATATTACACAAACGTAAATAACGAGATTTCACCCGATTCAATGAACAATTATACTGGATGGTACATTTAAAAATATCAAAACCAAAAACAAAAGACATTCAAAAGTTGAAAGTCTACCTAAAAAAATTAGACAATGGCAGAAATAAAGATAAGTGATTTAACACCTAAAGGATCGAATCTAGCAGCAACAGATTTACTTGTTATTTCAGAGGATATTGGCGGTGGATTATACGAAACTAAATCCATTACGGGAGACGAAGTTTTAAGCGCAGTTGCTCAGGCAACTGTTGAGGTAAGAAATACAACGGGCGCAACGATTTATAAAGGTACTATTGTTTATATATCGGGAACATCTGGCGGTAAAGCATTAATTTCTAAAGCGCAGGCAGATAGTGAAATAACGTCTTCTAAGACGCTTGGAGTAGTTACGGCAGATATTGCTAACAATGCCAACGGAAATGTTCTCGCAAATGGTTTATTGACGTTATTAGACACACGCACAACGGCAACAAATCCATTTACTACAGATACTTTAGTAATTGGAGACGACCTTTATTTATCTCCAACAACTGCAGGTTATGTTACAAATGTTAAACCAATTTCACCCAATCATTTAGTAAATATTGGTAAGGTATTAGAAACATCAGGAACAACGGGACAGATTCTATATGCAATTGTAAATGGCTATGAACTTGGCGAATTACATGATGTTAATACAACGGGTGCGGTTAGTGGTGATTCTTTAGCATTAGACGGTACTGTATGGAAACCCAAACCAATCGACTCAACCCCAACTGCATCCTCAACTAATTTAGTGACGAGTGGCGGGGTGTTTACGGGGTTGAATAATTACGGGATAACAGTAGATTTAATCGACGCTTTAACGGTAGATTTTGCCTTAGGATATTCATATATAATTAATTCAGTTACCAACGTAACCAATGCGCCAACAACAACTATACTAGATGATGGTGTTGCGTATGTTTTAGGTGCTACAATCGCAACAAATAGCGTAATGACGGTTACAGTTTCAACAGCTGCTAGAGTTCAATTAAACGTAACTAGATTATGATTAGAGATTTATATATAAAAGCAAATGCAAGTGGTGGCACTTCAATTTCAACAGCAACCTTAATGAAAACGGGGCAAACTACTTCATACCGAACGGGAGACGATGGAGATTTAGAAGCAGGTAGAGCAACATCGTTTTTAGTACTTGCGGAAAATAATCCTTTTGGAAATACAAACAGATTTACTGATGAGTTAGGCGGTACAACATACACGAATAATATTGTTATTGATTGGAGCACTTTTAACGGCACTAATGTTTTGGGGTATAAAAGAACAGCTACGAATGTAACAACGGGTGGGTGGAATAATGCAATAGACACTTGTCTAGCTATAAGTATAGGGAGCTTCACATCGGGGTGGAGTTTGGCAAATTGTAAACAATGGGAAAATGTTTTAAATAGAGAAATAAACCCACCTTTAAATTACACGCCATTTACGACTTTTGTTTTTACATATTCATCTCATACATCATCAACTTACAAACCAGCTACGGGTCTTTATTCATGGGGGGTTAATAATGTGGGGTTTATATATCCTAAAGACAAAAATGAAACTTCATCTTGTTTAGCGGTTAGAACATTCACAGTAACAGGAACAACTTTATCTTAAAAATATGACTTATAAATTCGAACAATTCAAAGTAGAAATAGTAAACCCAACTATTTCCGTAGACCTTAACTCTATTCAGGACAAGGCAATCAGTAAACTATTAAGCGTTGCAATAACGCTAACAACGGATACTGCAAGTTTTGGGATAATGGCAGAAGATATGCCGTACACAAATGATTGGAAAGATTCCGACATTGAATCTTTAGTTTTGTTGTGGTTAAGTAATTTTCAACTACCTTTACCGTTATGACATTCAAAACTCAACTGACAAATTCAGCACTTCACACTTTACCAATTATCGGAGCTTTTTTTGCACCAGCTATTTATGTAGCAATGCTAGTATTTATCTTCGTAATTGTAGATACTTATTTAGGGCGAAAAGCGGCAAAATATAGAGGCGAGAAAATTACATCTAATAGGTTTTCAGATGTGTTTGCAAAGATAATTGGATACGCTGTATTTTTAACGGTTGGGTTGTTGATC
>Ga0208160_1000407_pt1 | contig 20374 bp, 33 predicted proteins | sample CB_VirMetaG_FD_184536 | JGI IMG/M metagenome (GOLD analysis project Ga0208160, IMG submission 184536) | Freshwater to marine saline gradient viral communities from Chesapeake Bay - CB_1504_1 Viral MetaG (SPAdes) (version 4) | ecosystem: Environmental > Aquatic > Marine > Coastal | place: USA... | reverse complement strand
CAGGGCGTTGGTTTAAGCCACTCACCCACCTTTCCTAAAATTGGCTCCCGAGGTTAGATTCGAACTAACGACCAAGTGATTAACAGTCACCTGCGCTACCGCTGCGCCACTCGGGAAAAATTTGGTCGGACATGTAGGATTCGAACCTACGACCCTCTGGTCCCAAACCAGATGCGCTACCAGGCTGCGCCAATGTCCGTTGTGCACCACGTATATAGACGGTACGGTGCACTACCGTTTCGTATCGACCATGTGACTGATCCCAGTGCTATACTCACTTACGAAAACTGGATCTCGGACGTGGATTCGAACCACGATAAACAGGATCAAAACCTGTTGTCCTACCATTAGACGATCCGAGAATTAATTTAACTGTGTATTTAACTTCTCACATTATATACTCAAAGTTTGCTGTAGTCAAGCATACTTTGGCTTTACTAGTTTAATATTTTTTGGAAGTTGATCAAAACTGACTTGTACTGTAAATCTTCCTTGCGCTATGTTTTCGACACTATGTATTACTCCGGCATTTAGTAAAACCCAGGTGCGTGGTGGTATGCGTACTCTCTCAATTTCTTCAAGCATTGAGTAATCGGATATTGTATGTCCGAGCCCGTAAAAAATTGGACTATCTTTCATCTTGTAAAATACAGTATCTTGGTCGCTATTACCTTGCTTAACAACATTTATTAATGTGTAACTTCTGGTCAAATCTGTGTGCGGCCCTTGGCTGCTTCGCCCTGGTAAATTAAAACAAAATCTAATATCCTTTACTGATTGACTGATATTATTTTTAGCCCAGGAAACATGAGCGTCATCTAACATTTTTGTAAACAAATACGTAGTTTTTGCTGTTGATCCGTTGCTGTATGTTAATTGTTGTCGCGAAGTATCATTCTGAAATGGCAACGTTGGCATACGCCACCCGTTTTCTGTAGTTACTCGACGCAACTCCTCCTCATTAAGAGTTAACCATTGTTTAACGTCCGGAATAGAAAACCAATCTGGAAGGTCTGGAGCATCAATGTATGAATATAATAAATCTTTAGGCATCTGCTAATTTATAAAAATTTGTCCAGGTTCCGATAAATTTTTGTTTATTTTTTTCAACATATCTATCGCCAAGCATGTTAAATGCTCGACTGAGACCAGATCTCCAGTTCTGATGATAGTCAGTATCAGATAAACTTTTATATAGCCATTCAGATCTCCATTCGGGTGCTTTTAAATGAAGACTTTTTGAATTAACATTGTCCAGCGCCAGACCCGACCCAGAACTAACAAACCCTTTACCGATGGTATACGTTTCTGTTTCGTTCCAGGTGTTTGGATAGATAATAGTATTAGCTCTACTATTAAATCTAGGATCGAGATTGTGAGGAGACAAAAGTTTTTTAGTTTTGTTAGTACCAAAATTCTCTAGATACCAATTTAATATCATATGTGATTGCTTGATCATAAGTTCAGGAACTACAACATTAGCATGAAATAACTCGCAAATAGGACCATTGTAGTTCTTGTCAAAAAATTGGGGAAATATGCCAGTACCAATGCCGCCCATGTCACACATTGCATAATAAAATGCTCCGTTTTCGTACAATACACGCGGCTTATCGTGTCCTAGAATAACCGCAACTGATTTTCCTTTATCTATTAATTCTCGGTGTTCAGGACGTTCGTATACTGTTGGAAATCTAACAGCTTGACTTGCTGAAAAAAGCGGATCTGAATACCAGATCCAATCATCATTTTCTAATAGATATATGCCATCTAGCAAATTTAAGTGCGATACCTTGACCCCGGCACGAGAACACCATTTTAACATATCTGTGGCTGCAAAGGTAATTTCTAAATTATCTAAAGTATAATATTTGTCAATGCTTTGGTTCCAGATTCCATATGTAGCAACTTCGTCTATATGAATGTTGTTTTTTAAAAACGTTTTAAGAATTGTGCTCGAATCTGACCCACCGCTGTACATAACTACAATATAATCATAACGGTCTCGTAATGCTTGCGCACGTTCTCGATAATAGTAATCGATATCGTGCTCTGGTTCTTTAGTCCAGTCTTGCATAGATAATATTTCATCATTGAAGTGAAATTTTACCCAAGTATCGGCATGTTGGGCAGCGATCGATGCTTCAAGTTTTGTTCTGTATATTTGCCCATTTACTGTCCAAAAAGGAAGAACGTTGTGTTCTGGTCTCCATGGTCCTGGATTGAATGCCAGCTCTGGATACAACCAGCGCCGCGTTTGATTATTGACGCCGGTTGTATCCATTATTGAACCTCTTTGATAATCGCTGTTTGTTCAGTAAAGAACGCAGCCGGATCATCGATGTTGGCTTTTACGCCCGGATCGCTGGTACGAGTATTCCAAGCATTTCCAACTTTAAGTTTCTTAGCGATTTCGCGAAGTTTTGTAACTTTTGTGGTATCAGGAGTTACCAGCATTTGGCTATGATAAATTAAAGAATTTTTAACTTCGGGAGCAAATTCTTTTAATGTTATTGTGTTATTAACATTAGTATCACCGGTATTAAAAATACAGGTCAAACGATCAGTATGCTTTACAGCGGTTGATGTATCTAACAAGTAATAATCAGATTCGTTAGTATAACTTGCTGCTAGTACATCGCTTGCGCGGCCAACGGTAATAACTTTAGCATTTGACAGCCCCATATCCTTATTCCAAGAGTTAGCAAACAACATCCAATTGTATACGGTTGCTACAGTTTTCTCGGCGTTGCTGCGATAATGATCAGCGCCTAATTCACTGCGGCTAGTTTGGTAACACATAGAAAGTGTTTGTGCGTAAGGAATATCTACTACATTGTCGCTAGTCATGTTCCATTGACATTTACCAATGGACGCATGTGCAAGCGGGTAAATGTATAATTCGCCTTCGCCCTTTTCAAAAATCTGCTGAGCACTCTTACAGTTACCAAGGTACTCTACCTTGGCATTTAGAGACTTATCAGCTGAAGCAGCTAGCGTTTCTGCTAGTTGTCCACTCAACCCGCCGGGTTTAAATGGAACACGTAACTCCACAGCGTCATCTGCTGTAAAATAATCAACCCAACCCGCAGAAGCAGGAAAACTTGTAAACATAAATGCAGTAAACGCTACAACTGACGTTGATAACAACGATTTTAAGACTTTAGTCATTTTTTTCTCCTTATGAAATTTTCTGAATATAAACTTCCGTTGCCATTATTAATGGTTTTGAAAGTATAAACGCAGTAATCAATGGCATTAAATCATAATGTTTTACCTTCCACCCGATTAAAAATAAAATTAATCCGAGCGCAATATAATAATCCAACTGATTTATTTGTATGCCGGACATAATTACTGTCGATAGCATAATAATTATAGCAAACCAAATAACTTTTTTCGAGTGCTTTTGGATGAATCCTGCTAACATCTGACCCATTGGCCATCCAACGATTAGCCCAAATACATTTGCGAAACCAAATGCTACTATAACAAAAATAAAATTTTCTATGATCCAATACGGAGTAAATTTACTACCTGACGATACTACTATATCATAGAGTATAAGTTCACTTAATTGTATCGGAACCATAAAGTATACAAAAGGTATTAAACACGAAAGTGTAGCTGCGTTATTAGCTGTTTCAGCAGCAGCTAAACATTCAGGATTACCGTTTTTATACTTTTTATTTTGTACAAATTTTTCAGTAGCCCAAGCAAATTGGCTACTAGCAACATATGTTAGATATGGTATTAACCCAGCAAAGAATCCAACAATGCTTCCCCTTATTACAGAATAAAACGGAATGAAATTGATAATTTCTTTAATATTAAAATACTTCTTTGTTCCTATTTGTTTATTTGATTGTTCCATGCTTCCTAAACTATTAAGTAGCAACGGAATAGCATAAAAACAAACTAGAAACACAAGTATAGGTATACCGTTAGCTAACCAAGCGGTGTCAAACGTAAATCTCATATCGTCAGTGCGAGCATTATATCCAATTTGTCCTAAGAATAATCCTGCTATGTATTGTAGTAGAGTTATCCATTCGCGGTTTGGTGAACCTAAGGACATAATGAAAAATAACAGCACAAAAAATCCAATTTTGATTTCCGTATAATTTAATAAAAATACATTTTCAACGTAACCTGCTAAAATCAATGCAATAATAACGGCAATAATACTTCCTGTCAAGCTACCCCATGCACTAATAATAAGTGCTTCTGTGCCGCGTCCTTGCTGGTTAAGTGTGTATCCTTCTTTTAATGCAGGAACACTCGAAGTCTCGCCAAGAACACCTAACAGAGTAGCAGACACACTTCCCATATACTGAGATACTACCAAACATGATAGATAAAAAACTATAATGGTTAATGTATCAAACTGTACCAGGAAAAAGAACGAAGAAATTAAAATTACACTCACACTGATCCCTGGTAGGAGCCCAGTGAGTACCCCTAACAAGGAACCAATTAATGAAACTATTAATACATCGATCATTGAGTGCTGGATTCGTTTAAAGATTTTTATTTGGCTAGTGGAGAATTCCACGCACGGCTGGCGTTATGTAGTAATACTACAATAAAGACATCAATATGTCAAGCGTCAATTTGAATCCGACGTCAACTGAATGTTGGCGTTGCACATTTCTATTTAGTATCTGCGTTAATTAGGTGTAAAAAATCCGGATGTGATTTTCGATTAACAATATCGTTAAATGAAACACAAAAATTTTTTTTACATATAGTAGGTTTATCGCACAGCTTAAAATTTTCTAAGTTATGTATACTTCCAATTGGTCCGTCGTTCTGGCATAATCCTCTATAAATTTGACCATCAAAATCAACAAACATCTCGTCGATGCCTGCATAACAAACCCATCCAGTAAATATATTCTGGTTAGTCGATACCACTTCGTCGCTATTCACTTCAACATAATTTTTATGATTGTCCCAAACAGCCATATTTGTCCAGCGTGTTTTAGGCAATGTGGTTTCTAACCATTCTAACTCTTCATTGGTGTAGAATGATTCATTTTTGTATACAGTTAATAATGTTTCCTGCATTTTTTCTTTTTCTTTTTTCTTGCTTTCTGATTGAAACTCTAATGGAAATTTAGTACGTAAAACTTTTCTTTTATTATTCTTAAACTCTTCAACTGCTTCGTTTATCCAAGGTTTAATTCTGCGTATTGCAAATTTAATATTATTAGTTTCTAAAAATGGAATAATTTTGTTTTTTATAGTATCAAAATATCCTGGTTGTGCCATTAACTGTACATTAATGAATCGATGGCCGTACACTTCATTTAAATATTTAATTTTGTCGAGTATGCGATTAATTTCTTTCTCGCTTCTTTCAAAATGAAGGCTAATTGTTAAATTAGACACATATTCCATTGCTTTTTTGTATAGTGCTATATCTGCTGATCCATTTGTTGTTACTGCTAAAACATCGTGACATGTATTGCACGAACGTATAACTTTAAGTATAGATAAAATTTCCGGATGTACAAACGGTTCTCCACCGGTTATAGTTAATTTAAATTGTTTATTTTTTTGGTCTAAAAAATTATTATATTTAAAAAAGAATTGTTCTACTTGTTTAATAGAAACATGAGGGCTGATCCAATCGTGGATAGAAGGAGAACAGTATGAACAATCATAATTGCAACGTTTACCTATGTTCCAAATAAAATCAATTATAGACGGAACCAGATTTTCCGCGTGATGTTCCGAACAAAGTGACCTAATAGCAACTATATTTGACATATGCACTTATTTAAGGTTACGTGCTATGCGGTAAAATTTTATATTTATTGGTACCCCTGCCCGGATTCGAACATTTATTTTTTACCACAATACGTTTCTGTTTGTGAGTGGCAATTTGGACATAATATTCTTAAATTACTAATTCTATTATCCCTGTTGTTTCCGTTAATATGGTCTAAATGAAGCACTATTGGCTTTCCTTGCCATATTTCTGTTAACCCGCAGCAAGAACACGTATTTTTTAATATGCCTTCTTTAAGAAGACGCCTTTTTACTGTAGTAATATCTTTTGCCGGACTATTTTCAACTAAAATTTCTTCTAAACTACGCATTGGCTTGTCTTCAACACGTAATATTATTTTACCGGTTTTTATAGCATTGCCCCAAGCCCATGTTTTAATTTTATATTTCTTTTTTAACTCTTTTTTTGACAGCCCGCTATCATAGTCTAATTTAATAGTCTCCCAGTCGTATACATTATTCATACCAATACCTCCATAGTATTTAGTTAATATTGGTTTGAAATTGGTCCTCGAGCCAGGAATCGAACCTGGTCCTGGGGGTTATCTGCCCGAACGCTTATAAGGCGCCCTGCTCGACCACGAGCTGCTCGAGGGTATTTGGTGGGCCCTATAGGATTTGAACCTATAACCAAAGAACTCGAATTCCTCTGCTCTAACCGTTGAGCTACAGGCCCAAATGTTTACTTCTGAAAACTCAGCACGTACTTCTTGCCTTCATACCAAAAAGTAACGGTGCTGTGTGAGTAACTAGTATCTACACGATATTCATAGGTTGTTTCATTGTGGCACTGTTCTTCACGACGATAACCAACTACGTTACCATCTTTCTTGCCACCGATAATAGCACCAGTGATTGCACCAGCACCAATGGCAGCTTTATTACCGCTTCCCTTGCCAACTTGACTGCCAAGCAAGCCGCCAATGATGCCACCTACAATAGCATCGCCTTGATCAAAACGTTCCTCGCCATAAACCGGCACATCTACAGTATTGCATACACGCTGAGTATGCGGAATACGCACAGTTGAGTCCTTGTAGTGATCTTCAATCTTGGTTTTGTTATAGCCGTCGGCAAATACTGGTGTTGCTGCTAATGCTAATAGGATTGCTAATTTTTTCATTTTTCTCTCCGTGATTCTACTTCTTCGCCGCGTGTGTAACGCACAGTGTCATCTGGCGTTACTACACTAAATGAACGCTGATACAATTTGTGCATTAATGTCATGCCCAAGTCAACAGCAGTTTGTGTAATGTCTGCCGGTTCACTGGGGAAGCGAGGGTAGTTGATGATTTCCACAATTACCCCTGCTTCTCCCCCGCCTGTATAGATGTAATCAGTTGGTGTTACTGTTACGCATAAGCCTTCATTCCAGGTGTACTTGCGACAAACGCGACGTGCTTCTGCAACGTCGCCTGCAATGTAGATGCGTGCCCAATATGTTTTACAATGCTGTTCTTTCATACATATTAAAATAATTTGGTGGGCCCTGTGCGACTCGAACGCACGACCAAGAGATTAAAAGTCTCCTGCTCTACCAACTGAGCTAAGGGCCCGTATTTGTTAATTGTTAGTCTTAATTACACGCGGTTCATTGAGCAGTTGTCCAAAGCTCTGAAAGTAAGACTTGGCTTCCATTGCGTTCCGAGCTTCGTGCGTCATTACACGCGGCACAGCATTGTATGAACCAGACTTTACAGCTACCTTACACTCGTATACATAACTTGGCATAATATGCTCCTTGTTAAAAATCGTATTTTACTTGATACTGGATGTGTTGTCAACCATCCTGTCCTTCTAGTTCACGATGAATTTCTGCAATGCGCTTGTCGGTTTTAGCATTGGATTCTTCGTCGAGCTGACCCCGAATCTCTGACAGCATTACTAGTTCTTCCCAGAGATCTTCTATATACATCTGTGAACGATAATCTAAGCTCATGTTGCGCTCCTTAGATAAGACTTTCGTATGCCATTTCACCAATTACGTCTGCGTATGTTTCGTTGAGCTGCTCCGACTCTTCGTCTGTAAGAGGTTCGCCGGTGTCGTCCCAAACTGCATCTGCAATATAAGCATCACAAAAGTCTGGGTAATCCCAGGTGTTTACATCGGCGATATAATAATCAACAACTGCACGGCCATTAAGTTCTAACATATCAGTCTCCTTATGCTAGAATGCCTGCTTCAACTACAGAAGCAAAGCGGTTAAACATTTCGTAGTGTGCATCAACCTCACTGTCTGCAGGCTTGATGTCCATGAACACATCTGCATCCACAAAGTTCCAGTTAACAGAATAGTCTGCGTTGTAGTTCTTCTTACAACCAAGTGCTTTGGTTACGGATTTAATGACTGCTAGTTCTTGTGCGGAAATCTTCATTTTTGAACTCCTTGCTGTGTTGTTTAACTATGTGCATAGTATAGCCAATTTGAAGGGTTTGGTCAACAAGAAATTTGCGGTTTTTGCCAAAAAGTTTTTTATGCTCTAAAAAAATCTTTTATAGATGCTGCGAATATCATTTTTAACAGATTCCGGCCAATGATTAAATCTAATTAATTCTCGGTCAATATATCCAGTTAATATATTTTCTCTTAATAATCTTTTATTAGATTCAAATCTATGGATATTATCCTGATAAAACTTCTCTAAAATATTAATATTTTCAAATAAGTGTTTGTTTTTAATAATTGAATAATCCATGCGTTTATATGGATCTATTAGATTTTGATAAGAATGATCGATAATATCATCGAAAATATCAAACCCAATATCTTTCATATAATATGGAATATTATATCCACCAAACCAGATTGGCAATGTTTGTGCTTCAAAAGCAAACAATGTTTTTTCTGTTATAAAAGTATCGTGTCTAAACCATTCGGGTTCTGTTATTATGCTAATGTAACTTGGTTCAAACACATTCTCTCTCAGAAACGCATTATATATTTTGCTATTTTTATTATTTTCGTTTGTGTTATTTCGAATAAAATTTTGCCCAACTGGAACTTCGTTGCCCCAATATTTTGAAGGATAGCCCCCTGGCCCGCTATCCCAACATAGTGTGTAGGTATCTGTATATAGATTATGCTCGATTAATTGTTCTAGTAATCTTCTTCTATTTCCGCGGTCTTTGTTTATTATAAAATTAAATATTGAATATTTTGGCCCACACGGAGTATACGGAACCATGGCATTGATCTCGTAAGCAGAATAAATCGCCCACACCGGAAGCATCATAACAGAATTCTGATATTCTTTTACTGATTCGCAACGGATATATTCTAAAATTAAACGATCAGGTTTATTTTCTAGTAATTTAAGTAAATGGGTAAAATTATTGTCGTTGACTTCATTAGTCCCAATATGATCATCAATGAAGGTATATGAATTTTCATCATGATCTGGGATACTTTTAAAGTCTGTTATATTAACCCCAGACAGATATTTCATAGATATTTTGGTTAAGGTTTATTCAAATCCACGCAATTATACAATATACTTAGATAGTAATTTCCTAATAGCTCTGTGTCTTCTAAAATAGTCAGTTTATTTTTATCTAAGAATCTTTTAGTTCTGTTAATTACATCGTGATACTGAACCCTAACATCTTGCTCAACATTTTTGTCAAGCATTTTGTTAACAAATTCGTGATAAGGTTCAGCAGTTGGTTCATCGCCAAATACTACTTCTTGTACCATTAATCCTGCCATGTGCATTTGATACAAGCAAGCCTTGGCGTGTCTTGGTGCTAGTCCTTCTTCTATAAGCATAGCAATCATACGGCGTTCTGCTTCTGCTTCGTCAATACAAACAGCACCTTGGTTATTAGGAGTAATTTGCTCCAGTGCTGGTTCTTCGCTAAACGGATTTTCTACAAGTTTACCATTGCCAAAATCAATGAACTCGTCGGCAGCGAATGCTGTAGTTGCTAGTAATAATACTAAGCTGATAATTCTTTTTCCCATGATCTTCCCCATTTTAATCCGCACCAATAAGCAGTGCCGTAAATCATATCTAAGTATGTGTCTAGATTTAAATCATCGTCTTTGAGATCATAGATTATTGATATAATTGTAAAATGGTCATTTAGATGATTGGTTGGAATGTTTTTTTCTGAGTACCATTCTGTTAATACATCGGCACTAATATCTTGCTCTCTAGCATTAAAAGCAATATCTACAGTTTCAATATAGTAGTTACATGGATATGGCATTTTCTCCTCAGCAATAGCCGCACTTGAAAACAGCATTAACAGAAAGTATAAAACATTTTTCATATCTAAAATACTTATCATTAAAAAAGCCCTTTCGGGCTTTTTATTACTACCTTAAATACACCCTGTTGGCTTAGGTAAACCCGCGATCTTACAGCCTTGCTTACCTGGACCATATGGGAATAGTTCATAAAGATATTTGCTTGTGCCAAATTCTTTGCCAAACTTCTTACCTACTGCTTTAGTTAATACACGTACTGCTGGAGCAATTTGATATTCATCATAATACTCGCGTAGGAAATTGATAATATCCCAGTGTGCGTCTGTTAAATCTAAATTCTCACCTGCTGCTAGTTCCTTAGCAATTTCTGGTGTCCAATCATTAATGTTTACGAGGAAACCCTCTTCATCTACCGCATAACTCATTGTTATCTCCTTATGCTTTTTTAATTAAAAATTTAAACTTGCCATCTGCTTCCGCTGACTCTACTAGAGTATTGCCAGTTTGATTACAAAAAGCGTCAAAATCTTTAACTGAACCTGGATCAGTAGCAAGGACTTCTAACACTTGTCCTGATTCTAAACCTGCTAATGTTTTCTTAGCACGTAATATTGGTAGAGGACAATTTAGTCCTGTAGCGTCTAATTGCGCATCCATTATCTATAACCTCTCTGTATATAAAGATGGGGCAACAGTTTTGCCCCATTACTATTTAATAAAATTGTAATATTTCAAATAAATTTACTTACGGTCCAACGATATAACCGCGGGCCTGGGCACTTAACATACCAAAAACTTACTGCGCTGATAACAGCGCCTATTATTGCGTCTTTCATAGTTCCTCTCTGATCTAATGGAATTTTTAAAACTGTGTCTAATACCATCCATACTAGAAGTATAACTGTTAGACTGATTACAATGGTCGAGTTCATAAAACGTCGTTTAGAAAATTAACCAATGTGATCGCATATAATACAGCACCTACAGCAAATACAGTTAAATGCCCGGGATACTTACATACCTGTTTCATTGTGTTTTCTCCTTCCAAGTTGGAGTATAATCTAAATCTATTTTAATACCAACTACACCTGGCTTACAGCCTTCGTCGCTGTCTAGCCGTGTTGCCATCCACATAGCAAACTCATCTTTATCGGCAAATTCTTGTACGATAATTCGTTGTCCTTCTGGGAGATTTCTTGTAATTTCGACACGAACATCTGCCATTACAGCACTTGTGCTAAATACCATTGTTGCTAGCAATAGTAACATATTTTTCATTGTAAAAATCTCCTTTTATCTCTCTCGGATAAAAACCCCTACCCTGGATATTAGGGTAGGGGATCTTTTTAGATTTTACTGAGCGTTGCTGTAGTAAGGAGCATAGCCATAGTATGGTTGACTATAACCCTGACCATATACACCGGTATTGCTGTTAGCGTCTGCTGACAAGTTGCTGTCTGCTGAACCTTCAGCGTTAACAGTCATTTCAAAATCACCAGTTGCTGAACCAGCACCTGCGGTATTAGCAACTACGTTACCGTCATTCCAGAAGTTACCGTTAGTTGCGCTGTTGTAACCATCTTCGCCATAACCGGCACCGTAGAAGCCATCGCGGCCATCGAAGTTACCGTTGCCAGCCATGTCAGCTGAACCCTTGGCCTTGATAGTCATTGTGAACTTACCGTGTCCAGCAGCACGACCTTGCCCTTGGCCAGCGAAGTCGCCATTGCCATAGCCGCTAGTATTGCTGTTGCTGTCGTTAAAGAATGCACTGGCAGAACCAGCAGTTGCGATTAAAGTGATAGCTAGTGCTAAATTTTTCATAGTAAAGTCTCCTTAAAGTTAAAAAATCTTTTCAAGTATTTAATTAAATTCTAATATACGGATCCTAAAAAATTAGGCATGCGCCTATTAGTATTCAATTAATTTCTTGTATACTTTTACTTATGCCTTTGACAAAAAACCGTTAAATTTCTGGATCTTTTTTGCCATTTTTGGCTTTTCTTAAGTTATGCTGTGTATTATATACTAAAATTCTGTTATTGTCAACCACTTTTATATATATTTTTCGAGATACTTTAATATGTCTCCGCCGGTCATAGTAACAGCGGTTGCTTCTTTTCCGCCATATAAAGTAATTTCGTAACGTTTGATATAATAGGGTGTTTGTAAACCGCGATCTGCTAATAAGTAAAATTTAGCAGATCGATATTTTATTGAAAAAGCGTGTCCTTTAACTCCAAGTTTTTCAAAAACATATTGTCCTTGGTCAGTCAAAAGCCATCCACCGTCGGGGCTGGCCCACCATAGACGTATTGTTTGCTCCAACGGAAATTGTATTCCCGGAAGTTTATCCAGCATTTGCTGGGTTAATTCACTTTTCTGGATATACTTGTTCACCAGCATTTAACAATACCACACTGAACAAATCAGTTTTGAATTGCTTGTTTAGTTTTTTAGCCAAGTTAATGGCATGTCCTGGATTACTAAAAGATACTTTTTTGTATTTTGGTCCTGGATACTGAACCAACATGTTTTGATTGCGAAGATTTATTGGTTGACCATCATAGAAAACTGCCCAGATACCTTCACTGGCTAGTACTTGATCTGTTTTATAGGTTGCCCGGTCTGTAACTTCTGCTAAGACTGTAGGTTTTGGTCTACTCATTTGCTGTATCCTTTGATACAGTATTTATGAGTAAACGGCGTATATTACCAAGTGTCCCCGCGAAGTTCTACTTGAATAACTTCGTTAGTTGAAACATTTGACTTTTTATCTTGTAGAACTTGTAGCGCCAATAACAGTTTAGTAATATCTGCGTGTAAGTCTTTTGCTTCGCGCATCGTCATTGCAAACTGTTTACTATTTTGCGTTTCTAATGCTTTAATTTTGTCAACAAAGTTATTAATGTGAATCATTTGAAAAACTGAGTAAAGTTATTTTGGTCAGGATCCGCATTAAACGGACCTTGATATTGATTACGCTCGAGAATAATGAGCTTTGGACAAAAAACAGTTTTCCAACGGTTCTTTAATTTAATTTTATACCATCCAGCAGCAAAGAAACTTTTGCTCTTGGATTTTTTAGTGTATAACGGGAGTTTGGATTGAACGTCCCAAACTGCGTTAAATACTGGGCCTGCGGTTGAGTAACCGTGTACGTCAGTTGCTTTCTTTTTGGTAGTTACAATATTAATTGAATCATCAAATTCAATCCCAGCACGACGCTTTAGTGTTGTTAATGTTTTAAATCTTGCTTCTTTATTGTTAACAGTAACAGAGAATCCGCCTTGGATAGCATTAACTTCGCCTACCTTGCGGTTACCATCTCTTAGAATCCAAAATTTGTTTTTTACAACGGGTTTTGCTTTAATCATTTAGTACTCCTTTATATGTGGCATTTAGCCAACTACCATACTGATCAGCCTGCTCGCTTAGTTTAACAAGTTCGTGTTTTCCGCAGAAACGCATAAAGCGTATACCTACTTGACCGATATCCTTGCTTGTAACTGTTGTAGAAATAACGTCATCAAATTCACGTTTAAGTTCAGCGGGCTGTTTGGTGAGATCAACAAGAGTACAGTTTCGATTATAATCGTCAATAACACGATGCTCATCACCATTGTGATCTGTCCAGCGTTGTAGCATAAGGTTATTCCACGCATAACCTTGTTTGTCTTTATCCTCAAATGCCTCAGTAAGACCAATTTTATTTTTAGTACTCTTAGTGCGAACACCAGGATATGCACTAAAAATATTGTCCGATGGATCACCCCTCATACATTTTTCAAAAAGTAGCCATTCAGGATTGGGGATACTTTTAGGCTCTTTTGTTTTTTTGTCTATTACACGTTCGTTTTTATCGTTAAAAATGCCATCAAGGGATATAAGTTCGTTCGAAATACCGTTGTATTGCACAACTTGACGAGAGATCAACTGAACAAAGTCAGTGTCACTGGATAAGATGATATGCTCATCACTGGGATGAAGAGCAATCCATCGGGCAATTAAGTCATCAGCTTCTGCTTGAGGATGTTGTAAGACAGTACAATTAGTCTGCTCACGTAAGTATTTATGAAATTCGTCAAAAGTTTCCCAAAACAGGGCATCTTCTTCTAATTCTGCGTCAGTTAATGCTGCTCGTGCTACTTTACGATTTGCTTTGTATGGTTCGTATACATCTTTGCGCCACGAACGTCCTTCTAACATGAATACAACGTGGTCTGCGTTAAACTTGCGTATAACCTTGTTAATAGCCGCAAGTGTAACATGTAGGGCAAAGCCTAATTTGGTGTAGGTATCAGCAGCACGATGTGCTGCGTGTCTTGCTCTGAAAAAAGTATTAGCCGTGTCAACCAGTATATATTTCATACAAGTATTATACTGTAGATGTTTCTGATTGTCAAGTCTTAGATAATTTTATTTTGTGCGATATATTTTAACAAATATCGTGCCCATGCTTGATGCGCATCTGCTCCAAAATGATATGATGTTGGCGTAACTGTTTGAAATCCTTGTGAGAGTAGCCAGTTGTTATACGTAGTATCGCCGTATGGGTCGATATAACTCGATCCCCAATCATAGCGATTAAGCACGTCTTCGAATGTGGTGTTGCCGTTAAAGAAAACGTGCTTAACTCCCATATCATTTAGCCATTCGTGCATGAGCCAGATTTGCTCGTGTGCTTCATGCGTCTTAGCCATCCAATCGATGCTCGCAATATATTCTTTATAGCGAACTTGGTAATTCTCTGGAACAATATCAATACCACTAGCGTTAACCTGATACCAGGTACCATCAATATTCCATTCTTCACGTTCCCATGTGCTCCACTGTATAATAGCCAACACATCGTCGTGTTTGTTCTCACGGAACCATTCACGAGTTGTGCGAATAATCCGCGCATTGCTGCTGGCGCTCTCAGCATCCAGTTTAAGATTTAATTTAGCAAGTGCGGCTAATTGCGCACCCCAACTGACACGTGCGTTATCTGGATGTGGCGCACGTCCCATGTACCAAAGTTGCCCATCGTCTTCTGCAAAACAATGAGGATTTACTGCTTCTGCAGCCGCAGAGTGACTGTCACCGTTAACGTATAGTATCATGAAATTTCAGATCGACCATCACCTAGATTGCGCTTTTTGTGATAGCGCACATCGTACTTTGGATCTTGTGCTTGTTCTTGTTCCCAGGTTTCTAGAACCACATGACGACAAACATTTTGGAACCATTGGTCTACGATGTCTGCGTCGGTTTTGCCTTGATAACCAAAACGCATTAGCCGCGCAACAAACTGATCATTCCAGTCGAGTTCAAATGCACCTGCGTTTAGATCTTCTGGGTCAACTTCCATTGAAAGAATCCCAACCCAAGGTTCGCCTTTTTCGGTTGCGATTTCTTTTTCGGATTTCTTTTTACGTGTTGCTTTAGGCTTTACTTCTTGTACAGATTCTGGCTGTTTCTTTTTAAAAGCATTTTTTAATTTATCAAACATCAAGTCCCCCACGCATTCTTAAACAGACTTACTTGTAGCCGAGGACTGTATCTCCAGCCGTGCATCATACAAATCTCTGCAACATCCTGCTCGTGTAACGCATATCCTTCAACGGTACCGCCTTCGGGCATTAGATATACAGGACCACTAAACCCAGCACGTCTATATTCATTCACTGCGAGACTTGCATCTACTGCATCGTCGTGCCTAGCCACAACAAATTTTAGAAACGCACGACCGTAACTTTCATATTCCGTAACTACATTGGGAAGAATAGCGTTATCCCATAGTTCACCGGAACACGGAAGTTTAGCACTCACACTAAAAGTAAGATCAATTTTTTTGTTCTTGATATTATTAATTAGCAGATAATCTTTGAAGTCTGCAGAAAGCGGTTGTGTGCCGTTTGTTTCAAATGTAAAGTTGCGGAATCCTTCTGCATATAGCGCATCAATAAGTTCAGGATACGCACGCTGCCAACCCAGCAACGGTTCACCGCCGGTAATAATAATGTGTGTGTTAGCAGTGGGTTCACCAGGATCATATACACGATCTTTGTTCACCACATCCAGCACTTGATCCACAATGCTTGAAATAGTCATCTTAGGTGATAGGTGCTTGAATGCAGGATGCCAGCTTGCGTAACTATCACAACCCGACTTAGCCAAGGGCAATTCTTCGTAGGTGTTGTATTTGTCTAGGTCTTTGGCAATGTTTTCTGGTTCTTGTGTTAGTGTGCCTACTGGAAGTCCAAAACCTCTGCATTCAAAATTACAGCCAAACGTTCTAATAAAAACGCTGGGCACACCGGCATACATGCCTTCCCCTTGTATGCTGTAAAAAATTTCAGCTATCTTAATTGTGCGCTCACTCATGATTTAACCACCATGATTCCCAAGGAAAGACGACCCAGATATCAGGATCATCTAGTTTATTAATACTCACACACGCATAATCTACATCTGCATCGGATGCACTGTTGTCAACCAGTGTGGCAATTCTAATATTATTGCCCCAGGCATCTACATTACCATTATACACACTGTTGTTCCAGTCGTCCTTGATCCAGTTGATAGTAGCACCAGAATCGTTAATGTCGTCTACGATTAGAATCTTTTTGCCGTGCTGTAACCCATCTTCTGCCATCCAAAGATTACTTTCTGGGCCAGTTTCAGCATGGTCACGTAAGTTAACTTTGAGTGTTTCCATGGGAATGTGGTACCACTGACTAATTAAGTTAGCAGGGTGCAATCCGCCGCGTGTTAGTCCAACCACATAATCAGGACGCCAGTCTGATTGATCAATGCTGCGAACGAGATCCAGTGTCATGGATTCTACATCTCGCCAGGTGTAAAAGACTTTATTTTTTTCTACTTTCATGTGAATATTATAACGCATTTATTGCGCAAAGTCAACATTATTATTTAGATGTTTCTGCGCCTACTAAATATTTTTTTAATGAACATTTTTTGTACAACTGCATATTTTTCTGTTGGTCCAACATTTTTAAATTGGAGCATACATTATCTTTCTGGTCAAGAACGGTTTTATCATGATGATTCTAGTTCGTGGATAGAATTAACAACCAACCCGGTCAGTTCAGCCGAAGGAGTAGTCAATGCACATGGGCATTTAAAAAACCACCCTGCTGGTGCCAAAAATATAGATAGAGTTATTAAGAAATTACTGTCCTTGGATACTCGTGACCTTTTATCGTTTTGTGCGTTTTCTATCAATCTAGCAGAATTAATAAGTTTGCCCGAAGAAGAAGTGCGCAACAAAGTATATAAAGATTATATCAACGGGTTATCTTTATGCAACAAAAGCAATATTCCGTTAATCTATATACATACAGATGCCGCTGCATTGCCTCAGTTATGGAATGTTAGAACGTTAACAAATTCTACCGAAGAGAACGTAAGAAAAAAATTTTACAGCTTATACTTCAACGAAACAGACGAGGATAGAAAACTTCCAATATGGGACTTACGAGAACTTCGAGCTTTAAATATTAGACCGTACGATGATTCATATTTAATAAATCCACGGTTTGAATACTCCCATCTTTGGGTAAATGCGCAGGATTTGTGGACAATAACAGAAGATGTTTTAGAAGATTGTTTTGACTATCTTAACTTGAAAATTAACAGTCAAAAGTTTAAGCAATGGATTCCAATTGCACACAAGTGGCAAAAACAAATGAATCATAATATGAAGTTTTCTAGAGAGGTTGACCATATAATAGATTACGCAATCTCGGGGCATTCGTATAATATAAGTCACTTAACGTTTGATCAGGAAATTATTATTCAACATTTATTAATATACAAGCATAACTTGAATATTAAAAATTGGAACTTATCGAAGTTCCCGGATAATACAAGAGAATTACACCATCTATTAGAACCTAATACACACGTAGTTGAGAAAATTTACTAATTGTATATTGCATAAATAGCATTATAAGATTATTTAGGCAAATTCAATGAGAGCAGAAGAATTTATTACCGAAAAGAAAAAGCGTACACTACGTAATACCAATCCTTGTTGGAAAGGTTATAAACCAGTAGGTACCAAAGAAAAAAATGGTAAAACTGTTCCTAACTGCGTACCAAAAAAATGAGAGCAAGTGAATTTATTACAGAAACCTGGCCCGTTGCAGTGGCCAAATGGTTTGATATTCTAAGAAAAAGTCAAAAGTTTAAACACTTGCCCGACGATAAAATTCAGCAAATGGCCACTCGTGCTGCGCAAAAAGAAGTTGCACCAGCACAAAAAGCCGCAACACCAAAGCAGTCAATGAAGGATCGTTTTAACCAGCATCGCCAAGAAATGAGCGATGAAGAATTCCAAGATTACTATGGGTTTGGTAAATGGGATAACAACATTGCGGAAGGGTTAAGTTCCATTGACAAACAGTTCTTGGATATGGTTGGCGCCGAAGTTGAAGAACAAGAAGATATTGGCGATTACAGTTTATATGTTATCCATACACCCAGTTTTGACTTTGGTGAAATGTCCTTTCCAGAAGCACACCAGTTAGCAATCAACAAAAGAAACATTGCGTTTACTGATCCTGCGTTACAGCACGAAAAGTTTGTGAGAAAAGGTGAAAGGTTTCCGCTAGGATCAATCGGTCAGTTAAAAAACACAGTATCCAAATGGATTAAACGCTATGGCCCATTATTGGTAGTAAGCGACAGCGAGTCCAAACAGAAAACCTATGAAAAATTATTAAACCGACTAGGGTTTAACATGGAACGTACTACATATCAAATGCAACCGGGTGTGTATGTTTCTGAAAATTTTGCAGACGGTAAAGTAAAAGGCAAAAGCCGTCCGGGTCGTTTTAAACGTGCAGGGGTTAGTTGCAAAGGCAGCGTAACAGACTTACGCAAAAAAGCAAAGAACAGCAGTGGCGAGAAACAAAAAGGTTATCACTTTTGCGCCAATATGAAAAGTGGTAAAAAGAAATGAGCGATCAACGAGCAGATTGGGTACAGGATATTCAAAGGCTAGCCGGTATTACGCCTATTGCTAACGCACCACAACCCACAGCATACAGCATGGAAGGCAGTAATATTAGTATTACCGGGCAAGAAAAAGCCGATCTACAGCACCAACACAATATTCAACCCGGTACACCGGAATGGTTTAAGTTGTGGTTTAGTAAGCCTTATCTAACTGGCGAGAAACCAGTTTAATCCTGCGCTGGTTCAATCCAGCCGATGTTTCCACTAACAGTTGTGTTGTTGTTATCTGGCGTAGCAATAACACTTAATATATAAGCAGTCCCAGTGCCGCCGTCTCTGCGCAACTGTAATTGTTGCAGTTCTCTTTCTGATAGAACTACCGCCTCGCCTTTGTTTACAATGTATTTGGTAGCAACAACATCGCCTTGCGATGATACTACACTATTGGTTGTACTGTAGTCTACATTGCCGTTGGTGTGTGTGGTCCAAGTTAATGGTGTGGCAAATGTAGCATTAACTACTACTTTATATTGAATGTTTTGATTGCTGTTTGTTAAAACATTTACACCGTCGGGAATTACAATAGCATCTAATCTTGATGAATTTAGTCTAATACTGACTAGATGATAGTATGTTCCTTTTGATGACATTGTGTAATACGTTAAGTCGCGCCCTACTGTGTATTGCTTACCACTAGGCTGAAACCCACCGCTGCTTACAACACTTGAACAAATGCTTTTTAGTGTATTTGATTGTGTAGTTGCTGCGGTATTTTCAATTTCATAACGCACAGGCAAACTTGCTGTGGTCATGTAAGTACCAGTAATTTCATTAGCGTGGTGAAATGCATGAGCAAGCACAAACGCACCATTAACTACAAAGCCGCAACGCACAGTGCCTACCCCTAGCCATTCAATGTCGATAAACAAAATTTGACTTTTATCAAAATCCAGAACAATTCCAGTGGGGTTATCGTTGTTGCCCACCCCATCCAGTGTATCTAGGTTCCAATTGGATTGTGCTATGCGTTCTTCAACCAATGATCCTGTTGAATAACTGCGTAATACCAAATAAACATCTGTGCCGTCTTTTTCCACGAAGATGCCGTTGGTAGTAGTAAAGTATCCAACACGTTGACGCAATCCTGTTTCGCCGGCTGCCATGGTAAATGTACACAAAATTTCCAGTGCTTTGCCTGGTTGGTACAAAAACACACGTTTGGTTTCCATAACAGCTTTTGAACCGTCTTCATCTGTGACATTCATGTTTACTAGACTAGCATTGGCATCATGCGTAATAGTAGCATTAGTATCTAAACTTTGCCAAAATTTGTCGTTCTTTCTGTAACGATGTTGGCTGTCGAATAATGTATAAGGCGATGCAATTTTTTGTCTACCAAA
>Ga0208160_1000406_pt1 | contig 20404 bp, 29 predicted proteins | sample CB_VirMetaG_FD_184536 | JGI IMG/M metagenome (GOLD analysis project Ga0208160, IMG submission 184536) | Freshwater to marine saline gradient viral communities from Chesapeake Bay - CB_1504_1 Viral MetaG (SPAdes) (version 4) | ecosystem: Environmental > Aquatic > Marine > Coastal | place: USA... | reverse complement strand
TGGTTATCGTAGACACGACCACGAGAAAAGCCACGATTACCTTTAAGAGAAGAAGTGAACTCATCATAATTGTCATGGATAGTGTTTGCCGCTGGCAAAACACCCGCTGCATCAGGCCAGATTGCAAGAATCTGCTCAGCGGTCATTAGGTTTTTAATAAGGATATGGCTTGCATCACGCCACAAGCGGTCGCGGCTATTGGGGTCTGGGTAGACCATCAAGGAGTCAATAGCACGAAAGCGAACAGCACCTTTGCCATAATCCGCATCTGGATCAACGTAGGTTTGAATTACCCCGCGACCAGTCTGATAGTAGTCGTAAAGCGCAATTTTAAGCTGCTCATTGCCATGTGACTTATACCAATCATGGCTTACCAAATCGCTAATTGCGTTTGCTGTTTTAACGTCAGAGTCCTCTTCAGCAGTGGCCTGAAATGCTGGCGTATTTGCCGTCAGCATGGATACCGCCTGCTCCATAGCAGGCCACAAAACGTTGATTGGCGTTGCTGCCTGTCCACGTTCGTTCAATACGTCAATTTGCTCTTTCGTAAACTGAACGTTGTGAACAAAATCTTTTGATTCTCGACCACGGCTACTCCAGTCATGCTGTGCATCAGAGTAGTGCTGATACAACTCTTCCGTCAACTCAACGTCACGATCCGTACTCGTGTCCTGCGTTGGTTGCTCTAAGTTTTCGTATTCGTGAGTGTTAGGATTAAAGTGATCGCCAATCATTCTATCATCCAATCGTAAGTACGTTTATTTTGCAAGTTACGATTACTTTTTGTATCAGACAAAATAACGTCGTGGTAGGGAGGAAACGCGCCTTTTACTGCATAGAAGAAAGCATCAATCGTATCATCATGCTTTCCTCTTGGGAAGATAAGAAGTTCATCTTGAAAATCTTCCATGTTATTAGTTTCTTTGTGACTCTTGCGAAGATACACATTACCGCGAGCAAACATTGGCTGCAATCCTTCAAGTCGCTCAGTTTTTCCTTGTCGCGGATTATTTTTTATGTCAAGGCCAGGAATATACATGCCCCTGTCCCTGCGTATGTAGTCTGAAATCATAGACTGGTATCCCACCGTTTCAATCTGGCTCTTCATTGGGTGGTATTTTCTGTAATAGTCTATGATCTGATTAGCAACGTCAATTGGCTTCAGGCGCTTCCGCATGTAGTCAATGCAATAGATGTTCCTATCAGCGTCCATTGCAATGACAAAGATACACGTGTAGTCACTGCGCCGTGAGAGCGTGGACGCTGGATCAACTCCCATGAATATGTTGACAGGAACATTTCGTCCATTGATGACCAGATAGCTCTTTTTGTTTTCATCAGTCTTTAGCTCTCCCTCCCAATGGCGTAGGTAGCTATGGTTAAAAAGCTGATCCTCGTCACCAATAACTTCGCACATGAACTCGCGGTAAAACGAGCTAATGCGACCTATTTCATCAAGAGATTTTTTACGCTTGAGAAGCTTGTCTAACGGCCAGATTTCAGGCCAGAGAGCCTTTTGCACTCCCTCTTCTGTATAGATTGCTTTGTAGTGTAGCGTTGTCCACTCTTCCATTTCGCCAAGAGTAAACACCAAGCTATTCTGAACCAGAGGCGTACCAACGTTAATGACTCGCCCACCCTTTCCCAGCGCTGGCATAATCGCCTGAACAAACCGCCTAAAAGTTTTATCAACTGCATCCTGTGTCTTTGTGTTTTCCTCGCTTTCAATATCGTCCCCAACAATGAGAGACGGGCGCATACCATCAATGTTTAGACCGCGTATCTGCTGCTCCCATCCCTTGCAGATAATGACTGATCCATTGTCCAAATGGATAATATCCTCTCGCCATGTCTGAGCGTTCTGGCTTCCGTGGTAGCCAAAGATGGCGTGGAAATGCCTATTATGCTCCAGAATGTTTTTGATTGTAGTCAACGTATTAACCGCTGACTGCCTACTCTTAGAAGTTAGCAGGACGAACTTTGGCTTTGGTGGCTTGCCATTATGCAGGTCCTCACAAAAAATGTGCCAAAGTGGGTAGACCTGTGCAGTTAGTGTTGTCTTTGCGTGGCCTCGCGGGGCGATAATGTTTAGTAAGTCATGCTTCTTGTCCATAAGATGATCCGCTACCTCGCGGTGCATCTTGGGGCTTTTCTCGCTAAAAAGCATGGGTAGGCAAGCCCTACCCATAAAAAGCATGTCTTTTATGCAGCTATCAAATACCTCCTGATTTGTCATTGGCGCAATTCTTCACGCGAAAAGGTAATGTCTACGGGAATGGAATCTGATTCATCCCTGCCAAGAATTGATCGAATGGCATTTCTTATTGATGGAGCGTATGCAGAAATTTTGCTTAACATAGACGCTCCCTTTGCGCCAGCTTCTGAGCGCTGCTTTGCAATTCTGAGATTCTTTTCTTTAGTATCAAAATCGTATTTGTCAACAACTCTGACGTTTCCAGAATCGTCTCTTTCTACCCCAAATCTGCCAAGTATATATGCGACCTCATTGGCGGCTCGGTTGCTTGATTCTTTTTCCTCTGTTACTATCCCTCCCATGGTTCCGCCGCCTCGACTGTGATATTGCTCGTAAGACCTTACGCCGCCCTCTTTTACAAGCTCTTTTATTAGTTCGATTCCCTCTTCGCTAAAATCATCTCGCGTAATGCTCTTTTCTCCTCCAAACGTAAAGCGCAGCAACGCTTTCAGTGGGTTTGCATAGGATACCACCTTGTCATAAGCGCTTCCAGCAGATTCAATCAGCCCACCTGCAAGTCCAGCACTTCGTAGTTCATTTCCAGTACTTAACTCTTGGCCGATACTAATAAGGTTTGGGTTGGCAATCTTATTGATTCTAACAAGCTCCTCTACGGAGACCCCAGTTCTGGCCGCAATCTTAGAAAGATTGTCCCCAGGCTGGACAACTATTTTTTCTGGCGTAGAAGAGCCAGCTACAAGATCAAGTAAACTTGTTGCCATTTTTTTACCTTAAAAATTTGCTACCAATAAATTCTCCTATTTGTAGCTTTTGTTTCGCTTTGTGTTGATGTTCCAATTTTATTGGATGACACTACTTTACTCATTTGTATCATTGAATTTTTTTCTTTGCATGGATTCAATAAGTGCTTGGCGGGCCTCAATATCCTTTTTAATTCTAAATGCAGCGTCTACAAGCTCATCCTGATAATACTCCAAATTGCCCTGTTCAGATTCAATATCAAACTTGGGATTAAGCCCAAGTCTTTTTGCAATTACGTATCCAGTCAAATCGGCATCATATTGGCTACCATAAGTAGACTCTGGCACCAATTTCATATCCTGAAGATAATGCCCGTATTCGTGGCCAAGGATAAACGCCTTCGCAGTCTCCTCGTCTTCTGGCGGCAAAACATTCCTTACTCCCTCGCGCATAAGAAAATCAGTTACATTTCTGCCTAATTGAATCCTCGGCGCATGAGCTCCAAATGCTGTTTTCCCCATGTAGTTGGCATTTTCCATATCAACTCTTGCATCAAGGAAATGCGGTTTGTCCAGAGCTGGCCTCTTCAAATTAATTCCGCCTATTTCCAAGTATGCTCCCCCATACTTATTGAGCGCATCCAAACCTTGCTGCGTCTGTGCGGTGCGAGTTGCATCATCCCGCTGTGCATAAATGGCCTCTCTGCGAAGATCGCTGACTGTTTTGCTGGCCGCTCTTTTTATAGCAGCCCTAAACAAACTTTCATTTTGCTGTTCTTCTTCCATTATCGTCTGTACAAAACGTTTTTGGATTGAGAGTGGCCGTACTGATTAACGTGCGGTAGTGTTTTGGCTCCAGATGCAACTCGTGCTTGCGGGGATGCGGTTAGCATATTGACAAGCTCGCGCTCTCCCATGAGCATGTCCAGCGCAGTGTTGCCGTAGTAGCCCATAGTTGGCGGCGTGTTGCGCGCCTCCATAGACTTTGCAAGAGCAGCCTGTACAGACTGCAACGCGCGCTGCTTTCTAATCTGCATCAACGCGTTTACCGCGTCCTGCATTTCCATGAGTTGCTGCTCGTCCATTAGAACATAGAGGTTTGCGTGTCCTTCTTGGCTCGCTTGTTTGCTCGCCAATCAGACTCAATTTCTGGATCACACATTGTACATACGTAAGATCCTGATTTTGTAGGAAAAAGTCTAATGGCCCAGTTAATATTTTCAACTGGATCTTTTACCCACTGCGTTGTGTTTTTGCCACAAATGTGACAAAAGTTATTTACCTGACTTCTTTGGTCGCCCAACTTTTTTGCCCTCTTCTGGCTCTTCTTCTTTTACTACTTCTTTCACTGGTGCAGCTTTAACTGGAAGCCCGTTAACCGAGTAGTTAAATGCAATACGCATGGCAGCGCGCTTGTCAGTAGAAGGGTGTACCTCTTCCATTGTTTCGCGATCTACAACAGCGTAGCCGTTAGCTGTGGGCCAAATTTTATATCCTTTGCTCATTGGTCTAATTGTTTGGTTTCTTCTCGTGCTGCGATCAGGTGGTCGAACCTAATGCCGCCCTCAAGTTTTTCAGTTACAGTCACCTTGTCTGGCGTAAGGTCAAGCATTTCAATGAACTGCTTATTGGCCTTCTCCGCAACGCCAAGCTGCCCAGAAGCAAGCGCGTCCTCAATAATCTTCTGGTGCTGAGTGATAACGTGAGCGGGCGTAATGCCATGCTCTGCCATCAATCCAGTTAGTTCGCTTCGTAGCATTGCTTTTCCAGTCTTTGTTCTTACTGCCCTTAAAAAAGTTGCTTCGGGAATTTTTTGGTCGGGCCTGTAAAGATTCCCTATTTCGGATAGTTGTTCTTGCGAAAGAACGCCTTTTTGGGTGACGTATAAAAATGCGTATTGTTTAAGCGCCTCTTTAAAACGCTTGCCAGCCAAAGAGTACTCGTAAGAACGCTTAGGGCTGTGCCAAGAATATACGCCAGCTTCGCGAAATTCTTCATAGTTAAGTTGCCTCTTGCTTCCTGTACTCCAAACGCGGCAATACGGCAAGATAAACTCGTACTTGGGCCGACCCCTGAAGGAGTACGGCCCATTCACCCTGATTATCTGGGCAACGTAGCCATCGTCAGATAGCACCCACTCACCAGCGGTGGTGGCTTTTTTGTAATGAACATAGCCTATACCAGCGGAGTCCGCCTCTTCCTGCGTATAGACCGCATATTCTCGCTTGGCTTTTACCCCAGTAGCGTCCGTCAGCGTTCTTGTAATCTTATCCACGCATCTTACGTTTAAGTTTAACAAGCTTGAGCTTGAACCAGCGCTTGGCTCTGACAACGGGATCGTGCTGTTTTGCCCAGCGTTCCCACACTTTAACGGGGTCTTCAGTTGAGTCGTAAAGGATCATCTTGCGTTTTCTCCAGCAACATCCCTTTCAGGAGTACCATATAGCCAATTATGTCGTGAATGGCATCTTCAAACGATTCCCCCTCTACAAACAAACGCCCTTGGTCGAGAAACGACCTGATGCGCTGCATCTTATCCTGAACTCGTATAAGTAGCCCTCTCTCTGGGGCAACGCCCTCAAGCTCAGATAACCTAAAGTTTGCAAATGGATCAGCAGAAATGCCTGTGTAGTCAGCGTTCTTTTGACGCAACGTGGCCACAATATCCTCAAAGGTAGCGCCCACCATTGCCTCATACTCTGCCTTTGTCATCAAAACCTGTTCTCTTGTTTTACAATATCATCCCAATCATTGTTGCTGAAGTCAGCAAGGTCCTCGTTCTTGCGCGCTTTTGCCTCGCGCTTTGCTTCAATCATGCGCTTGTTGCGCTGCCCGTTCCAACCTTCGTCTTCCCAAGCATCGCGCACACTACGTTTTAGATTCTTTCCCATTACTTTTTACCCTTCACAACTTTCTTTTTTGTATACGGCATTTTAACTGTTCCCATTTTTGTCTTCTTGTACGGCATAGTTAGCTACCTTTTTTCCATTTAGTGGACGATGATTGTGTCTTGCTTGGCGACCACTTGACCTTATCTGCCCAGTAAGCAGCGGACATGGGGCCTTTGGCAATGTTTTTAGCGTGGCGGCTCTTAAATGCCTCGCGCTGACCTGCGGTCTGATTCGTTTTTACGCCCTGCTGCCCAAAGCGGATCATCTTGATCTCCTCTCCCTTCTTCACCAGCACGGCGTGTGACTTGGTTCCATGATTGGGAGTGCGCTTAGGCTTGTTGTAGCCCTCAAACTTCTCCCCGCGATACTCAATAGCCATAGTAATAACACGATATAGTTAAGGCCAAAAATGATAACCCGTCCCGCGTAGCGGGACACAGCGCGTCAGCGCTGTTACCAAACCCAACCTATAAAAAAAGAACTACTTTTTAAAGATTGTCTCCCACTTTTTCTCCCATTCCTTAATAGTAACGGTTGTGGGCCTTCTTTTGCTGCCTTTTCCGTTCATTATTGGATACAATAAACCTATTAGTGTGCAAAATGACCAATGGTCAGCAGATATGATCCGTATTCACCACCATACGTAGGGAAATCTACTCAGTTTGGTCTACGCAAGCCCCGTAAGGTGCGGCTATTACCCCGCATTTGCGCCCAAGTAGCTCACAGCGGCTCCTTTGATATTGGTTACTTAACTAACAAGCGGCTGTTTTTGCTGTCTGCCACAAGAATATATTAGCTTTTGGGAGTGCGTACAAACCCAAAAATTGTATCAGAATGTGCGACGGTGATATGTATGCAGAAAACCGCCTTTGTTAGGGTGTATAGGGGGTTTTCACCGTTAGAATTTTACGTGAAGCTTGCTATCTGCCAGCTAAAGCTGTCAGTTGGGCGCCCACTTCGCTCGCTTCGCTCGCTCGTGGACTCGTGAGCTGCGCTCACTCGTATCTGTCCATACACCTGCGCACGCTCATGCGTACCCTCTTTTAAATCCTTACGCTCACGCTCCACGCACTGTCCACTCCGTGGACCGTTCTTGTTAGTGTGATGGGACGATTTCCGTTCCACGCCACCGCTCACTTAATTCAACCTTGGAGGTTTGTTATGAGCAATCTGAAGTCCCTTAGCGCCGTAATCCTCGCACGCGAAACCGCAGATGAGGCGCTCGCAGAACTGCGCGTTGACGCAGTCATGGAAAACCCTCGTAGTGATGAGGCCGCTCAAGCCATTGAGCACCTCATCGAAAACTATGAGGAAGTCTGCATCGCCGCGCGTTTTATTGGCGATGGCGATGAAGCGTACTCTGCCGCTTACAGCGGCATCGCCCGCTACGTCAGTTTTCTGCAAGCGAAAACTGCCGCAGTGAGCGACATGCTTGACGCTGGTTTCTACCGTGGCAAAGTCAAGAACGACTTTCGCCACACCGAAGCTGGTGTAGAGCGCAGCTTTATCGTGCGGCTTAGCCCCACGAAAGCTCGCAAGTCAGAGGGTTTCACCCTCTGATTGGAGAGCAAGCCCCCCGAAAGGGGGGCCTTGCTTTTTTGTTTTCTTTCTAACACCGTGGACTATCATGACTACATCCGTTCTTTACATAGTTACCCATGAAACTGAAGTTAAATGGGAAGGTGCGCGCGCTTCGCACCACTACTTCGTCAATCTGGAAGCCGCCCAGATCAAGTACAACGAAATTGCAACAGAGATAGGCGCTGAAGATGCGATTAGCGACGAACGCGAAGCGGTCATCTTGGAAAAGTTTACGCTCGACGGTTTCGAGTACCGCCCAAGCCGCGCTCGTTACTATCAGCGGAAAGAAAGATGCGGCATAGCGTACTATGGTTAGTCATCAGCCCCCCCCTCCTTGGGGGGGGCTTGCTTTTAAATGTGCTCGCTACGCTCGCGCTTCTTTACGCATGGCTCCGCACTTCGTGCTTCGCCAGCTGAACGCAAAAGCTAAAACCCGTGGAATAACTTGAGGAAACTAACATGCTGGAATTTCTTTCAGAAATAGCTAAGGTTGCAATCGTTGTAATACTAACTGGAGCTGTGATACTTGGATCAGCTTTTGTTGGCTTTACGCTTGGCGAAAGCAACGGTAAAGTTATTGGCTTTCACGAAGCAATGGATAAGATCAACGGCTTTACAACAGAAGAGCTGTGCAGTTTTAAATAACTGGCGGATCTTTTCCCCACGCTTTTTGTTAGTGTGTATGGTGCGGGGCACAGTGCCCCTTGCCTATTCATCATAAACGGAGACTGCCATGGGACTCGACATGTACCTGTATAGGAAAACGTATGTCAAAAACTGGGATCACATGAACCCAGAAGAGCGTATTAAAATAAATCTATCTGGAAATACAAAGGGTATTGATTCAGATAAGATTTGCTACGTCATCGAAGACGCTGGCTACTGGCGCAAGGCTAATGCGATTCACGGCTGGATTGTAGAGCAATGCGCTGGTGGTGTTGATCAGTGTCAGCAGATCCACGTGCCAAAGCAAAAGCTTGATGAGTTGCTTCAGCTTTGTTGCTCTATTCTTGGAGAAGAATCAGAGGAAGAAAGAACTAAAGCTGCACTTGAAAAGCTGCCTCCAACAAGGGGCTTTTTCTTTGGCTCAAATGAAGCTGGCGATGAGTGGTATGTCCAAGACCTGAGGACCACAATCGAGATCCTTTGGGAAGTATTATCTGAAACAGATTTCGCTGAAAGCGAAATTATTTACCAAGCATCATGGTGATTAACATGTCAGAGAAAAACTTTAAACGTTTTGCAAGTCTGATAATTGCACTCGCAATTATCTGGTTTGCATTTGGAGTTGGGATGAGCCTGTTTGGGTAACGCCAGACATTTCCCAACCCTTTTTGTTAGTGCGGTGGGGATGGCTTGCGCTGTCCCCACCCACTTACTTCTAAACAGCAAGAGGCATTATCATGCAGGAAGAACAAGAGTTTGTCGAGCCAGACTTGGGAGAATACGCAGACATTAAGCGGGATCAGATGATTGATCGCGAGCTTGATGCAAAAGAAAAAGCTTGGAAGTCACTGAAGTCACTCAAGTGGAAGAAAATGGTTGATGGATCATACCATTCAGCAGCGTTTTTCATACGCAACGAAAGAGACTATTTGCTGTCAGTTGGAACTGGAAGTTTCTACGGCGGTAGCCCAGTTGAATCTTCAGATCAGCTAATACACCAGTCCACGTTTGAGGTTGCCGTGCTCGATCTTTCTGCCGAGTCAGATGAAAACGAGTGGGTTACATCAAGCTTCTTCAGGTCAGCAGATGGTCAGGTTGCTCGCATAAGCAGCAAGAGCTTGCTTGAGTTTCTTGAATATCAAGACATCAAACTACCAACTATGGCATCGCGGCATTTTAATGGCAACGTTTGACAGAGAACGCAACGAGTATATAACTCGCTTTGGAATAGAACCACCAGTATGCCAAGCCTGCAAAGGTGATGGCTTTATAGAATCGTGGAACTATTCAACAGAACAGGAAACAATAAACAACTGTGAGTTTTGCGAAGGCCGCGGATACTACACAGTTAAAACAAAAGAAGCACTGAATAGTGCTGGAGGAAAACAATGAACTACAAGCTCAGAAGCCTGATTGAGGAACTGGTTCAGGTTGCGGTCATGGTTGTCTTTGTGGCAATCTTTGCTGGACTATTTGCTTTAATTGGATATGAAGTTGGACACAGCGTTGGAGAAGGCGATGGGTTTATCCAAGCTTATAACTACATCCAAGACATGCAGAACCAGCATTGAAGTACACAACAGCACCAAGAGAGCAAACAGCAGACACAGCTGTTCTTGAATCAGCAGTAGTTAAAATGCTGCGTGACGAACGCGGTACGCTGCTTAACATGGAAGAATCTATTCAGCTTTACAACAGGGCAGAACACCTTCTTCCGCAAACAATCAAGCCATACGTAGAGTCATGGCTTACTGACAGGCATGAGGAACTTGATAGGCTTTCGCGTGGTATGACAACCCTCACCGATGATGGTGGCAAAGTAACACGCAAAAACACAAGGAACCTATAATGCTTGACATAACAGAATGGCTCGATCAACTATCGTCAGCAGTTAACGATGCGCTCGAAAGGTCGCCAGAGAAGGCGGTAAACATGCTAAAGATTGCATCAGAACATTCTGATACGCCAGTTGATTCTCTACTGCTTCTAATGCAGTGCACGTTTTTAATTCTGTTATCGTTTGACAAGAACGCAGACTGGGAAAAAGAGCCAGCGAGAGCTGGCTTGCTTCCCGCTATCTTCTACCTTGCTGAGCAATGGGCAGAAGACCAAATAGATCTGTCAGAAGAGATTGCTGAAGCCAAAAGAGTTCCAGACAATCTTATGGCGGAGATATACAAAATCATAAACAACAGGGGAAACTCAAATGGAAGTACATCAGAGCGAACAGACAACGTTTCTGGAGAAGAAAACCCAACTGATTGACACGGCCAGGAATGGCATTAAGTGGAACTCAGAGGTAGACTTTGTTCCAGCTTACACGCATAACGGCAACATTGCTGGTCATGCAATTGAAGCAACGGATTGGAATGGCAACACAGAAGTTCTTGGCCGAGTAGGTGATAACTACCTGCTTGTTGAGAACACGGAGCTTATCGATCAGATCAGCCAATTTGTTGGATTGGAAAACGATCCAGTCAGAATCTTCTGGGATGGCTCACGATTCGCGGCTGTATATGAGTTCAATAAACAAAGCCCAAGCTTTGACAGCGCTGGTAATCAGCGAGACCTAAAGCTTTCGCTTCTTGTTAAGAACTCGTACAACGGTGCGTGGAAGGCAGAGGTTAGCCTCATGATCCTTGATGCTTTCTGCATGAACGGGATGGTTGTTGGCAAGCGCTTTGGCACGGTCAGGTTTAAGCACTCGCGCAAAGATAGCTCGTCTTGGCATTGGACTGAAGACCTTTACAGCATTGGTCCAATGATTCAGCAAGCAGCAAGCAATCAGCTTCCTGATTTTGCACACCACCTTAGCAACTTGGCAAATGTAGAGGTGAAAAAGTGGCATCTTCAGGCTCTGTTTGGGGAACAATCCAAGACAGGTATTGGTAACGCTGTTGCTGGAAGCATCATTCAGCGTTGGTGTGATAGCGAAGAGAATACCCTTCACGGGTTGCTTTCCGCTGGCACTAACGTGTTGTGGCATAACGATGCAAAGTCGTTTACTTCAAGAAGCTTCGACATGAATGAGGCTTACGTCAATGCCTTCATGGACTTAGCATGATACGAGCCTTGTATAAGCTCTGGCTGATTAACAGTAGGCTCCCCTTGTTTGACGCAAGGGGGGCCTATATCAGCTTATGGCGTACAGTAGCTCGCGCCATTGAGCATGAAGCACACGAAAGAGCATACATTTACAGAAGAATACAAATAGAAGAAGAGGAAATAGATGAACTGTTTAATCTTTGATGCAGACAGAAGCACCGCATCAATAGGAGGATCATCGCAAATCAAGGAAGACCTTGGGTTTGAGCCAGTTGCTGTAACGCATGGCGTGGACCAAATAGGTGCGTTGCTTGATAAGATCACAACAGAAACCAAGGTAGACATTAAGCATGAGCTATTTGCAGAAACTGGTGGTGCTGAGATACGCTATCAAATCTCTGAACCTGCTAAGAACATTGGTCTTGATTGCATCGTGGTTGACTCCCTATCTGTTGCGGGTAATCAAACTCGTGAGCAGATTATGCGCGAACATCGTGTTGTCACTATGGACTTACAATTATGGGGCAAGTACGGCGAAAAGCTGATCCGCTTTGTACAGAAACTGTGCAAGCTGGAGGCCCCAGTAATTGTTACGGCTCACGTTGATCGTGGGTCAGACGAAAACGGCGGACCGTTGGAAGTGCCTGACCTTAAGGGCAGCGCCAAGACAGCCGCCGCTCGCTACTTTGATGTAGTAGCGTATTCTATTGTCAGTCGCAATCGAAAAGGCGAAGCATTGTATGCTTGGCAGATCGTGTCAGACAATAGGAGAACACAGGCAAAAAGCAGATTGTCTTACCCGTCAGAGACTGGCATCATAGATCAGGACTTTGAACTGCTTATCAATCACTATCGTGAGAATGGTATTCAGAATCCAAAGATTCTAATTATTGGTGACTCTGGAACAGGTAAAACAACTGCACTCAAAACACTCTCAAAAGTAAACTAAGAAGACAATGGGATTCTTTGATAGCCCCTCAGCGGGTAAGAAAACTGACAACAATAACCGTCTTGGATCACACGAAGACGGTGCTGTATACGTAAAACGTGGACGCATTGAGAAAGCAACGTATTCAGAAAACGTTAGCATTGGCGGCAAGGGCGCTGTTGCTGACGTTATCATTGGCCTTGACATTGATACTGGTGCTGGCTTTGCGAAGTCCACCACGATTCTGGGATGGTTTAAGAAGATTGCTACTGCTCATGGAGAGGTAGCGTCTGGCTTGGGCAGCCTGTTCAAAGTCAAGCAGCTGATTAAAGCAACTGGAACAGACAATGGCAAGGTGTTGCAGTCTGCTGGCATTGAGGCTTCTGATCTTGATGAGAAGAACTTCAACGAGTCAGCATGGCGCAATCTCTTTGATGCAGCCATTAAAGAAATGGTTGGTCAGGAGGTAGTATACCTTGAGTATGCCGCTTACCAGAAGAACAATGGTAAGACTGGCTATGACGTATACGACATCTTCTACGCAGTTGGAGATGACGACGAGGCCACGCAGAAGGCAGGTGAGGCTCTTTACAAGAGCTTCATGAAACAAGTGGATGGTGGATGGGTTAAGCGCTATGATCCCACCCTGCTAAGCGCAGGTGGCGACAGTGCCGCAACTGAAGTCCCATCGCTTAGTGTGTCTTCTCAGGAATTAGACGACACCACTCCGTTCTAATCCTGCAATAGCGGCGGGGCCTACCTCCAGCCCTTGATGACGGTGACGCTCTACCTAAGCCGCGAAAACGAGCAGAGACAGTGTGCTGGTGCACCTTACGTTAGCGGTTCGATTCCGCTACTGTCTCCAACCCAAACATGAAACGCATGCAAGGGTTATTAACCAAGCGACAAAGGCATAAAGTAAGCCCTTTGCGCTGGGGTAGTGATGTAAGGGACGGAAAAGGCTGGCTGTGGGAGCTGGCCTTTTCTGTTTTATGAAACTCAAACAATTGGTGGAGTGAGGCATGTACAATGGGCAAACACAAAAACATACTAATGAATCGCATAGAAAGTATCCTTAGGGACCACCCAAATGCGAGAGATAGCGACGAAAGGGTTGTGTGGTATTACGTTGCGCGTTACTATGGCGATCCGTCTGAGTTAAGTGCGCAAGACTTGCTTACTGCAATGCACCTTCGCAACATTCCACGCTTTGAGTATATCTCAAGGGCACGCAGAAAGGTTCAGGAAAAGCAAGAAGGGCTTCGTGGAGAAACTTACTTTGGTCGCAAGAAAAAGGGAGCTGAAATGAAAAACATTTTCAGGGTTAACTAAATGCTTGGGTTCGAGGGATCACACTCATCGTATAGCAACAGAGGGTTGCTACTATCTGAACTTGATCTTTCATCAGAAGCGTGGCTGGCTCAATGTGAAAAAGATCAAGCGCATAACAGCATGTTTGCGTTTGACTACGAAGAGCTAAAGCATTTTCTAAGCGAGAATAGTTACATGTCAAAGCGTTTCAGCGGAAACGTGAGCATGAAAACAATTGTTCTCGACTTTGATGGCGCTGCTGTTGATATATCACAAACACTTGTGGAGGTGCGAAACTATGTTAGATACATTATGTCCTATCTTGATGTGCCAGAGGAGTACATCAAGGTCTGGTTTAGTGGGTACAAGGGCTTTCATGTAGAGCTTGATGGAAGATTGTTTGGCATGACTGCATCAACAACGTTGCCGCAGATCATAAAGAACACCATCTATGAGAACATGAACCACCCGCTGATTGACTTGTCGCCGGTCAACACCGCTGGTCTGATAAGGTCGCCATTCAGCAAGCACAAAAACGGTACATACAAAACGCTGATAGAACTGCGAGAGCTGTTCTCAAACAAGACGCCAAGCATTGGTATTCTTCCAGACATGAACGAGCGCATTGCCGCTATTGCATGGCCCGAGGAAGATCCAGAGCCAGTCTTGCGGCGAATTGTATCTATGCCAAGGCTGTCAAGAACCAGTAGCGAAAACACAACGGTATCTGCACACGACCCAACCCGCCTTGTGACTTGCATGCAAATGCTAATATCTCAAGGGCCAAAGCATGGGCGTAGGCATCAAGATATTCTGCGTTTGTCAAGCTGGCTGTGGCGCAGCGGGTTGCCCTACGAGTACGCTGTCAAGGCGCTCGAGGGGTGGCTGCCAGAAGAAGAGCTTGATCGTATTGTTAAAAACACATACGAAAAAGGATACACATACGGGTGCAGGGATACCGTGATGCAAGAGTATTGCAGCGCTACGTGCATCTTCAACAAAAAGAAGGACTATTCTATGTACGTTCAATCACACGATGAGCTTGCAAAGAATCTTGCCAACTATATCAGCCTCATTGACCAAGGAAAAGGATTTAATCTGTATAGCTTGTATGAGCAAAACTCAACAAAAGAATACAGAATACTTCCGTCAAGCCTTACGTTGGTGATGGCTGATACTGGTATTGGCAAGAGTCTTTTCGTGCAGGACATACTGGTAAAGATGCGCAAGCGAACGCTGTATCTCAATCTTGAAATGCCAGAAGCTCTGGTTACACGCCGCTTCATTCAGTCTGCAAACAACATGACCAAGAATGAGGTTGAGGATGCGATCAGGGATGGGAGGGTATCAGAGCTTGTATCAAAGCTGGAATGGCTCAAGATGGTATCTGATGCACCAACGCTTGAGGCAATAGAGCGAGCGTGTATGCAGTACAAACCAGAGTTTGTGGTAGTTGATACGACTGACGGTATCAGCGTACCCGAGGCTGGCAACAACGAGATGTGGCATCTCCGCGTTATCATTGAGGGCTTACGCAAGATTGCACAGTCAACCAACACCACAATCTTTGCTATTCACCACATCAACAAGAGCGGCTCAAGAGCAATCAATGGAGAGGACTTCGCAGAAACAGCACGATCAATCTCTCTCAACGATGCGACTGGAAACAGAAGCAACGTTACAAAGATGGATCATGTTATTGCAATCGAAGGAGAACGAACCAGCTACATGCGGCGTATCAAGACCATCAAGAACAGAGATGGCGAGCCGCTGGAAATCAATGTCAAGTTTGATTTTCCCAAAATGCAGGTAGTATCCAACGCCGCTTCAAGAGAAGCATCCTTTTAAAAGGGGCGGCGGGGTGGCCAATCCAAACGGCCAACCCCGCCCGCCCCAAATTGGGTGCCATTCCCAATTCCCAATTCCCAATTCCCAATTAAGAGAATACCATGCTTGAGTACACAGACATTGAACGGCACAAGGTGTCGCAAGAGGAATACTTTCAGATGGAAGGCATATCCAACAGCGACATGAAGCTGTTCAAGCAACACCCACGCAAGTACAAGTACAAGGAAAATGTTGACAGCCCAGCATTTGCATTTGGCTCAGCGTTTGACACGTACCTGCTTGAGAATGACAAGTTTGACGAGCGCGTTGACATTGCTCCAGATAATCTGAAGCTTCCATCAACAGACCTTCAGCTCAATCTTGCAAAGCAGCTATCAAGGAATAGCAACAACCTGTCACTCGCATTTGAAGCGGCTGGCTACAAGCGCGTAGACATGAAGACTGCCAAAGAACTCATGCCATACGCAGACTACCTGCGCCTTGTTGATGGAAAGATTGTGATTGATCGCGAATCTTTTTATCGCATCTTGGAGATGGCTCACAATGTGCAAAAGCACAGCGTGGCAAGAGCGGTACTTGAGGAGTCAGAGAAACAGCTTGTGTATACAGCCATTCATGGGCCAACTGGCCTTAAGGTAAAGGGCATGATTGACATGGCTGTTGTTGCTGGTGGCAGTTCTGCTACTGCCGTCCTTGTTGTTGATCTGAAGACAACATCATTTCCGTTAAATCAAATGCAGGAGACCATTGACAAGTATGGATACGAGTACCAGCTTGCGCACTACTCAGCGCTTGCTGGTGGGATCGTGTCCTCTGGTATCATGGCGGTTGAAACACGCGGCTTCAATGAGGTTGGGATGTTTCGCATTAACCCAGATACAATTAGACAGCGGCAAAAAGAAATCAGCGACACTCTTAAAGAGATGTTTCTGTCCAAGCAGAGATACGACTTTGAAGAGCGAGCTACATACGGCGCATGGGTGGAATTGTAACGGACATTCTGTGTCCGATTACGTCCGAGCGTGTCCGAGCGTGTCCGATTGTGTCCGCAGAACCAAAGAGGTACAACATGGGAGGAAGATCATCGCGTGTAAAGGGGTTTGGTTACGAGAGAGAAATCGTAAACCAAGCCAAAGAAATGGGCTTTGATGCAGAGCGTTGCTATGGAAGCAATGGTCAGTCTCGCGGCCTACACAATGAGGTGGATGTCATCATAGGTGACGAACACTTTCAGGCAAAGCGATACAAAAGAGTGGCTCAATGGCTTCGCCCACATGAAGCTGTTAAAGGCGTAATCTTTCGAGAAGACGGCAACACAGAGTCACTTATCTGCGTACCGCTTGCACACTATCTGGAGCTTAAAAAGAAATCAAGCGATGCCGTTTGATGGACAGCAGCTTAAGATAGCTCGCCTAAGACTTGGCCTTAGCAGAACAGATCTTGCTCGCATGATGGACAAGAGCGCAGACTCAATCAGAGATTGGGAAGACAACAGGCGCTCACCAAGCGATGTGTCTCTGTACATGCTGTGGTGCAAATGCTTAGGCGAAAACCCGTTAACCCCAGTAGGTGAAACAAAATGGTGGAGTGATGAATGAAAAAGAGAGAGCCATGCAAGCAATTGTTTTGGCAGTCTCGGAAGCATCAGGCATTTCTATCAAGCAAATACTTGGGACAAGAAGAAAAGGCCCAATAATAGTAGCAAGGCATGTAGCGAAATACCTTATCAGAACCAGACTGAAATACACGTTTGATGATATAGGGGATTACTTTGATCGCGACCACTCAACCATCATACACGCAGTGCAAAAGGTAAAATGGTTTGAGAGTAGCGACAAGGAATACGCCGAGCTAATAGAATCAGCCCAAAGAAGGCTTGATGCCTAAACAATTAAGGGGGAGTCAGCAAACGCTGGCTCCCCCTTTTTTTACATGGGTACGAATATAGCGTGGCTCCCATCGTTTAGAACCACGCCGCAGCCCAGCGTTGGCCTATACCTGAATGGCGTACTGTATGCCATTGCGTATGAGGTTTCGTCAATGCCGCACCCAACGTTCATACCAAATATGGTATCCTTTGGGCCGCTTGTGTACTGAACACCACCCCAGCTATGGATGTGACCAATAACGGTTGACTGCCTGTTTGACATTGCCTTGTTTAGAGCAGCGTTCTTACCGCTGGTGCCAATGCCATGCTGATACAGAACATCGTCTATGAGGGCCTCATGCGTCCACACCCAGCCGTCAGGCGCATCCCATATATCCCGGTACGTCTTGAGGAAGCGGCGCGGCAAACCAGCGCTGAAGGCCTTCCTGAATGGCAGCGCACCATGATTGCCAACAAGTACCGTTACTTCAGGAAAGGCTTTGTACCATGACTTTAGTTCAGCAAGGCAGGCCTCTGCTTCCATACCAGCGGACAGACCATCAGGGTCAGACTCGTGATAGGAAATAGCGTGGTTGTCAACCTCATCTCCAATGTGTACCACATACTCGCAGTCATATTGCTCTTTAACCCAAAGGCAAAAGTCCAAATAGTCTGGATGCACAAAAGGAATATGCGTGTCGCCAATTACCAACACGTTGCCAACACCGTTCTCAGTGATACGGTCGTTGGCTACGTTTTTGTTTACTACTCCAAGCGAACGTTCTGTTGGCTGCTCGTTGTCAAAGCTTCCAACTTTTACTGAGTAGAAAATAATGCCAGCCATGTGGCGCGACAGGTTATAGCGCTGCATCAAATCAGATTGATTGATGAGGCCAGCCTTAATGTTATCGCGCTCTTTTGTGGCGACAGTGATTATGCGCTCTTCGTAACTATCGCCTATGCTCATTCTTCTGCGGGTGGTTCGTTAGACAAAAACGAGAACGGACTTGCCATTTCCCTTGAGGGCTGCTCAGCCCTAAGTTCTCTGAGATATCTTCCCATTCTGTGTACTGGAACTCCAGTCATGTTATCTACAACATATGCTGGGTTTGTTGCAGTACGGGCAACGTTGCGAGCCATAAGCCCAAACGGAACCATCGTATACATATGGTAATTGAGGAACCTATCCACATCACCACCAGCAAGTGTTGTCATTGCCTGAAATATACGTGCAGATGGGGGAAGAATGATGCCTGTAACGTTAAGTGGGTACGGCAATGTTCCAAAGAACGCCTTTTCTTTTTCAGCTTCATCTCCAAAGAAGTAGTCAGAAAGGTCTTGCAGATAGTTAAACGGCGCTGGTACAACAGCCTCAAACATGGTGTAAGGCAAAGCAGATGCAAGGCCAAACATAAATAGGTCAGCTGTAACAACGTATTTGTACCGCTCAAACTCAGGTGTCCCTTCCTGAAAACCGACTTCGCGAGCGCCTTTATACACGTCCCTTCTGAAGCGAATAGAGTTCCACGACCACAACTGGAAGCGAGAGAATATCTTACCTATGCTGCTTGAGCTAAAAATGGGGCGCTCTGCTGAGTTGTAAAGAAACTGAGTGCCCTTGACACCCTTGAGTGCAAAGTTGATGAGCACTGGGTCGTTAAACGCAATGATGTTTTTGTTTGCCCCAAGTACTTCCCTTGCCTTGAAATAGTGTGCCATGAATGAGCGCATGCGCAGATCGCGCTCTGACGAGCGCATGAACCATGCTGCCGTCTGAATGAAGTCTTCTTTCAGCCCATTCTTTTTTGCAATAGCTCGCAGGTCAGAGTCGTCAAGCGTCTTGCCCTGCTTGTAAAGAGTGGAGATGGAAGAGATCGCTTCGTTTAGGAAGTTTTTTACGTTAGCTCCACTAAACCTTTCTGGGTTAAGGTTCACCTCATTGATAACGTATGCCTCAATAGCACCGTGCTCAGCAACAAACTTGTATAGGTCTTCCGTTTTTTTCCAGTCTGGGTTAATGCTTCTCCAGTATGACGAGTTGAAAGTGTTTTTCCAATGACGGAAGCCAGTAGAGACAAGCGTCATCACATTACCGCCAACAACGTTGTTGGTAAGTGAGCGCGTGTTAGCGAGCAAGGAGGACATGTTCCACTTGCCTTCCAGTATTGAAAAGCTGCGAATCTTTGACGCAAACCGCTGCACCTCTGGGTGCCGAGTCCAGTCTTCACCTTCTGGCGTTTCGTTTTTGATTTTCTGGATGCGGTCGTAACGCTCTTTGTCAAATCGCTTTACGACTGTTTCAAAGTACTTGTCAAAATAGTAGCGGTCTGATGCGTAGTATGCCGCACTCTTGTATAGCTTGGGGTTCTTTTTAAGGTATTCGTCGCTATACATAGTATCGTGCCCAAGCACAGTGCGAAGGTATGTGCGACCCCATTCAGCCCACTCTTGAGTCTTATCACCAAGTGGCTTGCGCTCTTCAAAACGGCTGATCTCGTGATTTGATATTATCGTTGAAAGGCCATCGTAATATCCTTTTGTAATCTGACCAATGTACGTTTTAATAGCTGCATCAGAAGGATCATACCCAGGCATGGGTTCCGCACCACGAGATTGCGTTGGCCTTGGCTTAACAATAACAAGCTCGCCATTTGCTTTTCGCGGAGTAGTAAATGCCACGTCTCTAAGGGACTGCGTAAAAGCAGACTCTGGCGCAGCCATAGTGGAGTATAGCTGGCTAATGCGAATCTTAAGTCTATTGCGCTCTGAATCACTTGTGGCGTTGATAAGCTGTTGCTCAAGTTTCTTGACGTATTCGCCAGCAATTGCCTGAGATACACCGTTGTGCGGGAAATACGCAAACATGTTGATCTCGCCAATTTGCCCAATGCTTACGGACTTGTCTTTGCCCGATGCAGCAGTCTGGAGCTTTGTCATTCCAGCATCAAGCGCATCTAAGTTTTCGTACTCAAATGGATTGCGCTTGTATAGGTTTGCAACAATTTTGTTATAGCGATCTGACCCGCGCTTTGTTGGAAACTTTCGATTGGCAACTTCCATTGCAAGCCTTTCAATCTGCTGCGCATGAAGGATTCTGTTGACACCATCAATGCCAATATTGAACTCGTTTCCGCGACGAATCATATCAAACAGGCCATCAATAGTCGCATCAATATCAACGATGCCGAGATCCCTGTCTTTGTAAACGATGTGCTTATCAGCTCCTTTGGTGTTTACAACAAATGAATTGTAGATGTCTCGAAGAATGTTTGTTACCGCCTTGTTTACAGTACCGCTGTTAGGGTTATCAAC
>Ga0208160_1000394_pt1 | contig 20788 bp, 27 predicted proteins | sample CB_VirMetaG_FD_184536 | JGI IMG/M metagenome (GOLD analysis project Ga0208160, IMG submission 184536) | Freshwater to marine saline gradient viral communities from Chesapeake Bay - CB_1504_1 Viral MetaG (SPAdes) (version 4) | ecosystem: Environmental > Aquatic > Marine > Coastal | place: USA... | reverse complement strand
AGTTCATCTTTAGCCTCTTCTACCACATCTAATTCGTAGTATATAATTCCTTTTAATGGATGATATAACGATAATATTTTTTGAAGAACTTGATTTTTTTTTGGAACAAACAAGCTTCCTTCTTTAAAAACAATATGCCCTAATGTTGCTTCTCCATTTTGCTCGTCTTTAAATGGTGAATTTTGATTAGTCGCATATCTTATTTCACGTTGTGTATTATTACTTTCATCATAGTACAGCAAAGCGTGTCTTGCGTTGTGTCTTGATGGAATTTTTAACGTTAACGGTTTATTGATCCCAGTTAGTAAATACGTTCTGTCTTTTACTTCCCAAGATGTATCTTTAATTAATTCTTTTTTAGCCATGATATAATAAAATTTAATAGTTTAATAAAGGTAAGAAATACCCCCGTAGATTCAACGAGGGTAAATCTACCAATTGTTTATGCTCCTTTGAACAATACAAAGTTGTTAGCAGCTTGCACTACCAAACATCTTTCAGATAAGAAGTTAATATCCATTGCATCTAAACTAGAAGTGAAAGCACCACCAGCAGATCCAGTCAACCAAGACTTCATACGACGATCTTCAGTTTGAGAAGCTCTATAACGTACGTGTAAGAATGGACGACGAATATTAGTTCCTAAAATTTGATCGTAAACTGTAGAAGTTCCAGCTGGTACTAATACTCCTTCAATAGAAGATATTCCAGTTGTTGCTCCACGAGTAGACGCATCATTTAGATATTTCCAGTCAGTCTTATAGAAATCATAAGATCCTCTACGGAAACCGCTAAAACCTAGGTTTAATGCCATTTCTTCAGAGTTTTCAAATAATCCATAAGCAGTACCTCCTTGAGCTCCAGCAGATACATCAGCTAACATGTCGTCGATTTCTAATGAAGTCGTACGATCTAAGAAAAGCATGTTCTCTTCAATTGCTCCTTGAGTATCTAAATTCTTTAAGATGTTATCAAAGTCAGTTAAGTTAGCTCCACTAAATGCCGTTTCAACGTTACCTCTAGCTTCAATAGCAGCAAATAAACCTTGCGTACCTTTAAATCCTCCAGCTAAAGCTCCAGATCCTGCAGCAGCAAGTTCTCCTTCAACTACACTCATTTCTAAGTAGTCTTCAAAACGTAAACGAGTTTCAGATTCAGCTTTTAAATACCACAAATATCCAGAAGTTCCGTCTTCAGTTGCAACTTCAACCCATCCGATCTGAGACATGTCAGAGCCATTTATAGTATAGTTGCTACGAATAATAATTGGTGAATTACTAAACTGAGTAAATGTAGGGTCAATACTAATGTTTGTAGTTCCTGTTATTGCTCCAGCAGATCCATCCCAGTTAGTAGTTTGAGATCCTTTGTTAAATTCAGAACCGTATACAAAAATCTTGATTCCAGTAGCGGCAAGTGCAGCTGTATTAGCAGCGGTGTAAGGAGCTACAACTAAAACACCAGTTGTTGGGTTTGAAGATGTAACTACAGCTTTTAATTCAACTCCAAGAGCATCCATAAGAACGATAGTTTGGCCGGGAGAAATAACGTTTACAACGTTAGCTCCAACTGGAATTCCAATATTGTTAGCATCATCATTGGTACATCCGTTGTAAGCAACGTGTAATCTGTTTTGCTCTGACCAAATAACTTGATCCGAAGTCATTGGCATTTCAGCTCCAACCATACGTAAGAATCCAGATAAAGTTCTGTTTCCATAACGCTCTACCTCTTGTTCGTAGATCTCAGGTAAATACTGCTGAGCAAAGTCAGATGTGCCATTATTGAACTGTAAATAGTTCGTTTGTAGTAATTGTTGTGACTGCGATGGTATAATCGAGCCAAACGTAGGGGTTAATGTTCCCATAATAGTTTAATTTTTAATTGTTAAATTTTCTTGTTTTAATTCTAAGTTTTGAAGAATCTTGCCCGCTTATTGCTTTTACTTTAAATCCATTAACAAATACACTACCATCTTGAGTTTTTCTAGGTTCTGTACTTATATTTTTAGATTTAGCAATTTGATCTTTAATAGCATCGGTTTTACCTTGCTCATAAAAATGATTTGCTATAGTATCAGCGTTTCGCGCTGCATATAAAGCTTTATGATAACCTTTAGCATCTACTATTTCTCCTTTGTCATTCAAGAACGTCTTGATAAAATTAGAAATATCGCCTTGGGTTTCAGCAACCTTCGAAGGATCTTTAATACCGTATCTAAATTTACTCTCTCCAACTTTAAAATCAAAACCTTTGAAGTCGTCGTTAAGAATTTCTTTAGTTTGGTTTAGAAACTTTTCGTGATTAGCTCTACTTGCTGCTTGCTCTTCGTTATATCGGTTGAAAAAGTCCATAGCTTTTTGTTGCTCTTGATTTACACCAGGTCTCAACTTGATCTCTGCGTAGTATTTATCTTTGAGCGAGTCCAAATAGCTTTTAGCTTTTGCAACTTCTTCTTTATAGGCGAGTTTTTTCTTACGAACTTCTCTTTCCTCGTCCAACTCTTCATCATAACTAAAAGAATCTTCAATTATAAATTGAATTTCTTCTGAATCAAGATGAGGTTTAGCTTGCTTATAATATTCTTTTAATAATGCTTCACCGCTTACGTTGCTGTAATCAGCATTTAACCTAGCATAATCTTCAATGGTTCCACCAGTTTCTTGCATAAAGCTAATTAGCTTATCTACGTTTTCTGGTAAGACTTGTGTTTCTGCTTGCGGTAATACTTCTTTTTGTTCCGGTGTGGAGTCGGTAATTTCAGTGCCTCCAACCATTCTGACCTCTTCAGGCTCACTGTTTTCATCTTCTATTAATTCTAATGGGGATTCATTTACCTCCGACAGATCGATTTTAGCATCGACACTGGGCTGCTCCCGTACTTCTTTTTCCACTTTTTGTAAATCTCCGGCTTGTTTATCATTAGCCACTTCTTTTGTTTCTCCGACTTGAACGGCATCTTCTTCTGTTTTAGATGGTTTACTTAAATCTACTTTAGTAATTTCAGGAATAACATTTCCTTGACCTTTAATTGTTGGAGTTTTCTTTTTTAGTTTAAACTCTCCTTCTTGTTTTACTTTTTCTGACATAATATAATATAATAAAAATTAATAATTCCTTATCTTGGGGTAAATTGCTCTAAACCAAAACCATCTAAGTTATCATTAGATGATTCAAAGTTTTTAGGCAATAGATCATTTTGTCTTTGATTTATTAACTCGCTTTGTTGAGTTCCTTGTATTCTAACTCTTTTGTCTTTGCGATCTTCAATTTCCTTTTCTTTTTGTTTTTGAGCATCAACTTGTAATTGAGCTAATTTAATTTGATACGAAAACTCTTCAGCCATTAATTGTTTTTTAATTAAAGCTTCTTGCTCTAGTCTTTGTATTTCAAACTGAGATTTAGCTTGCTCTATTTGAACCGTGGTTTGAGCAAGTGCTTGTTGTTTTTGAACTTCAGCAGCGGCGGCTTTTTCAGCTGATTCAGCATTAGCCTGTGCCTGTGCTTGAATATTAGCCATTTGAGCAGCTTGTTCTGCCTCTGCATTTTGTTTTTGTCTAAACTTAAGTAGTGAATTAGCTAACTTAATATTTTTAACTTCTCTAATATCTATTGCATCAGATAATTTTATACCTCCAGATTGAAGCGCTATTTGTATACTTTTTTCTAATTGAGCTTTATCTTCTTCATCTGGTTCCAACTCTAAAAATATACCAAAATCATGCAATTGTAAATCATCTATTTCGTTTAACGTAGCTACATTAAATGAATTTATACTATTTAATAAAGAAGCTTTGGTCAAAGGAAACTGAAGTACATCAGCAGCTCTTAAACTTATATTTTCACATGTTCTTATTGTAATGTACATTAAAGACTGAAGTATATGTCTAGTAGCCGTGTTAGAATTAGCGGCAGCTAGTTTTTGCAAACCAACTAAAGCGTTTTTATCTGGAGTGCTTCCATCTCTTGCTTCGTTTAATCCAGTAACATCACGTATCATTTGTAAGTAATACTGATATGTTTGAATCATAGCTTGGATTTTAGATATACCAGAAGAACTTTGAAGTTCTTGAATTGGCACTTTACCTCTATTTAGCTCACCATCTTGAGTTAAAGATCTACCTACAATAGTACCTGTTTGAAAATACATATTTAAAGCTTCAGCTGGATTGTAATTAGTTCCATTACCTAAATCAACTTCAGCTAAACCATCTACATCAACATAAACGCCATCTGGCACCATTCTGGCTAATACTTGCTGTAGCTTAAGATGTGTTATTTGAATCATATCAGCAAAACCAGTTGTTCTACTAACTAAAGATTCTATTCTACCTTGATACATTCTTGGTGCAGATATACAATAGTTCATATTAACTTTAGTAGTATCACCATAGGGTCTTGTCATGTTTTCAGCGAGTTTCCACTCTAACATTGTATCTCCCATACCCAAAACTTTTGCTCCGGTATATAATACTTCTATAGATCTTGACACTCTTTCAAAGTTGTCACTAGGAGGTGGATTAAATGTATCTGGTTTTTCTAATGTTTTTTCTAAACCTTGTTCTGTTTGTTTTATTTTAAATACTTGATCTTGATATGTTTTATATTCAAAAAATAAAACTTGATGTTGTTCTGGATCGCTTTGAACTTGCCAATCACTTCTAGCATAATTTTGACGGCCAGGATATTTTTGTATTTGATCTAGTTCAGTGTCTGTTAAATTTGGAAACAATCTTTTTATTTCAGCCAGCGTTAAACTTTTTATTTCTCCAACATAATAAATGTCTTCAAAATTAGGATCATCAGTTGCGGAGTAAACTAAATTAGCAGGATCAACATAATCAATTGTTATTCCTTCAGATAAATTAAAACTTGTTTTACTAGCCGCAATACCTAAAACCGTTAGATCATAAGCTAATCTTTTTTTAACTTCTTCAAATTTGTTTGCGTTTAAAACATTTTCAATAAGTTCTTCTTCTGCAATTTCTACACTAAGTTTATAATCCAGTTGTAGCATTACATCTAGTTCATTCTTATCTCTAGGAATATTATCCGGATCTGTTGACGCGTAAAAGTTTTGACCTGTTGCGGCTGTTAATTTATCTATTGCCGCTTTATTTTGTATGTCTCGCAAGGCATTAGAAGCATAATCAGTTCTTTGTTTTAAAGCAAAAGGATCTGATGCAAAAGATTTTATTTCATAACCTTTTTCAGTCATACCATTTACTACTATATCTACAAATTTAGATAAAACAGGTACTGGTTTCCAGTCTAAATTAAGATAAGATAAATCACCATTATTAGATAATTCATCTTTATATTTTTGTATAGGCTGCTCACCTCTAGCGTACAATCGTAGTCTATTAAAGTTTTGAAAATTATAAGAAAACCTATTTTGGCCACTATTATTTCTAAACCATTCTTGTTCTATAGCATTACCCACCTTTAAACCATACTCAAATGATTTCTTTTCTTCTTCAGGTACAACCTGATCTGGAAAGATGCTGTTATTACTAGTATAGACCATTTATTTATATTATTTTTGAATTTGCTCCTGAGTTGTTGTATTTTCTAAAACCTAAAGACACTTTAGAAACTGTTCTTTTTGCCACAGGTGTATATCTATTTTTGTTACATGCCATCATAGCTAAACCAGAGCTAATAGATGCATCGTGTTTTGTTCTATTATTTATATTAAATTTAGCCCAATCTTCTAGTGTTCTTTGAAAATATACATTTCCATAAGTTCCATCTTCTTGTAAACCAACATAATTTTCTATATAATCTTCAATAGCAGCCGCGTGAGCTTGCTTTATATCTTCGCTTGAGTTAGGTATTCCACCTATTTCTCTTTCTGTTATAGATAATTTATGTAAAACCTTATCTGGTCTATTCATTGAATAACCTCTATAACCTCTTCTTTTTAAATAATATAATAATCTAGGTTTGTTATTTTCAGCTAATATAGGCATGCCATAAAAAACTAATGCCATTAAAACGTCTTCAAAAAATATTTCAGCTGTTTGTGGTCTTGATATATATTCTAAAAAAAATAAATTAGGCGGTACGTCTTCCATTGAAAACTTAGTTAAACCGTGTAAAGCTCCTTTAGAACCTCTACCATCTACAGTACCGGATATATCATAACTATCACATCCAAAAGCACCACAGTGCTCATTGCCAGGATATTTAGAACCATTTTTTAAATAATATCTATTTTGTAAATTAGCTGAAGGCACCCAACTGACTAAAAATCTGCCATTTTTGTTTGGAATAAACAATACCCTAGTATCTTTAATTCCACCTTCCCATTGAAAATTACCCTGTGTAACCACATTAGTATTTCGTAAATCTTCATTATAATCAACTTGTTCGTATATTTTAGTTAAATTAAATAAAGATTCTTTAGCTTCATCTCTAAAAGCGTGTTTTTCTGTTCTTGGAAACTGTCTATAGTATTCGTTTAAACCGTCTTGATCGTCTTTTAAACCATCTACTTCGTTTTCCCAATGAGATATAACACCTATATCAATATATTCACCATCAATACCTTTTATAGGTTTTTTTGGAGTGTCGAAGACAGGTAAGCCATAAGTATCAATGTATCCTTCGTAGTTCCATTCCATAGGTATGAACAAACTATATAGTCCTGAGCTAGTCTGTCCATTTCGGTTTCTTTGCGTAACGTCCGATGATTCGTATAGCTTTTTAAAATTCCCTCCACCTTTTTCTAAAGCATTAGATGTTGATCCCATTAAACATTTACCTACTATTCTTCTACCTAGTCGTAATGTTGTTTTAGTTACCCTCCAGTTGTTTAATATATTATCTGGTCTTTCCCACTTACCCGATTCATCGTGGACGAGGAGCTTAAGTTTCTCTCCGTCATACGAGTTGTCGCCTGTGTTCTTCCAGTCGATCGTGGTGTCGAGACCGTCCTGGAGTTCCTCACTGGTTTCCTTAATCGAGTTTCTTGTAAGTCTTTTCGACGGTACTTTATATGATAATTCTGTTTTTGGACGTTCCATCCCATCCTGTATTGGCTTGAAAAAGAACGGATAGTTGATTGATATGGGTACAACTTTATCGGTAAACATTTTCTTCGCATCAGCTCCTGATTTAGATAATATACCAAATCTAGCGTCTCTTGATATTGTTGCTTGGTTAACCGTTTCTGACGAAGCCATAAAAGAGAAACCTGAACGTCTGTTCTTAAGGTAGCACAATCCGTAGCATCTTGAATCTGCTTTGCAAGCTTCCCAGAATATATAGAATAATCTATTTGATTCTCTAAAGTCTGGTTTGCCAACGTCAATTTTAGTCCACTGCAAGTACATGTAATGAGTACCAGTAATATAAGTAGGAACGCCTTTGTTGTAATACCAAAAACCTTCTTCACGTTTAATAAACTCTTCGTTAATATACTCATACCATTTTTCTTTAAACTCATCTGGATAATCATTCCAATCAAATACACTTTGAATTTTTTTAAGTTCAACAGGATATTTAAATTGTTCCCAGTATTGATCTTTTTCTTTGTTAGATCTTTTGTATACTTTTTCTGCTAATGGTAATGCTATTTTTAAATTCTGTATCTCATAGATTTCACCTATTTGACCAGTTTTACTTATAACTACTATATCGTAGTCTTTATTATAACCATACTCCCATTTTTTAAGCCTATTAAGTCTATTTAAAACTTTTGGCTTTATATGGTCTTCAACTACGCTATATAAATTTTGTTTATACATTACTTAGATCTTCCTTCTGCAAAGCCAGCAAAAGATTTTTTAACTACAGCTTCTTCAACTGTAGTTCCATTTAAAGCAGCTTCTTCAGCTTCTATTCTACTAAGTATTTCAAAAGCATCAAATATAGCTAGCTTTTTAGTAGCGGCAGCGTTTTTAAGTCTGTCAGCTGAAATATCATCTTCTGAGTCAACGATCTTTTCTTTTGCTACCTTTATTAATTCCTCAACTGCTTTTTGCCCAGCTTGGATTATATTCAGTTTCGTTTCCTTTACGTTCATCTTTTAATAAAATATCATTTGATTCCATACAATAAACAACTTCATTATTTATTAAGAATTCAAACTCTCTATTTTTCTTAAAAACAACTAAATCTTCTTTATGTATTTTAAGAGCTTCTAACGTGCTGTTTCCGTATTTTACTATACCAACACATTGTTTTAGTTTTTTTAAACTAGATGAACTCTTATTGACTATAGGCTTTATAAAACAATACTCGTTTAAAGTTTCCCATGAGTCTTTTGTTTTTTTCATATATATTTGATTTAAAGAAGCAAAGTATAAATCATCTTTAAAATATTTAGTACTATTAACAGACTTTCCTTTCATGTTATAGTATCTTCTAAATAAGTTGTGATGAACAATTACTCTGTCACCTACTTTTAATTTTGTTTTAAAAGCTAAAGGCAAAGCAACTATTTCTGCTTCTCTATTGACAAATTTATGATTAGATATGCTAGAATTAACTATTAGCTTTTTATCACCAACAGTTAATTCATTGCTATATCTATTTCCTACAGGTTTAATTATAAACTCGTAAACACTATTCATTAATACTCTAAATCGTATTCAACTGATATTGCCATGTTTCTATTAAACTTTTTCCAAGGCAACACTTCATTGTCTTTTTTTATGTATATGTTATACGATTGTTCAGACTCTTCAAAGATAATAGCTGAAATAGTATGTCCTCCATATACTTGCTGAGATACAGCATAATGCATAGCGTCATTTTTATAATCAGAACCTATGCTGATTTTTCTAATGACTTTACTCACTATTTCTCTTTTTCAATATCAGTATACGTACCATCTTCAATATTAATGTTGATAGCCCCGTATTGCTCTTCTAGTTCTTTTTTGTAAGATTCAATATCTTCTACCAGACCAGCATACTCGTGAAGCAGTGAATGCTTTTGTGTTTCTATAAAACCGATATTAGTTAAAGACTTGTTTAAGTCTTGTTGGTGTTTTTTAACCGTTTTTAATTGTTCGTCGGTAATTTTTTTAACTGCGTCTGTGTCCATTTTTTTTACTTTACTCATTTGATTAAATTTAATTGATTATTAATTATTTTACTTTATCTTTTATTTTCTCGTATGTTCTTAAGCCACCAAGCCCGAGCATTCCTAGTAGCACTGTCATTAAATGTTCCATTTGTAATGGAGGCGGAGCATCTGTTGTTTTTGTTACCCATATAAATAAATCACGTATAACAAAATTATAAGCTAACGCAACGCCACAGATCCAACCTATAAAAGGTCTCCAGCCTGCAACGAACAGTGTCCGATGCGAAGCTTCAACCATATTTATCTTAGTTTGTAACTCTATTAGTTTTTCAGGATCTAGTTCTTTGCCTTTGATGGCTTCTCGAATATCCCAAGCTAAATTACCAGCTACAGATTTTCTACCATCACCTCCTTTAAAAAGGCTGAGTAGTATTTTCCACATTACAACTTTGACTTTTTATCTTTTTGCCGCTTCTTTTTGTTTGCGTCAAATATTTTTTTACCTTCGGCGTCTAATTCACTTCTTTTCACCTTTGGCTCATAACCTGGAGTACCTGGAACACCTGGAGCGTCTGGATCAATAGCTGAATGTGGGTGTTTGTGCACTGGAAAAGAGTTATGATTTAAAGCGCTTGCTTTATTATCTATAAAAATATCACTTAAAAGGTTTTTAGTGTGCTTAGTCATCCAACTCATAATATTGTTTTTATTTAATTACTTCTAGGCTCGCTAGGATCATATCTCTCGATTGATTGTTCTCCCAGATTTTTTACCATCACCTTCTTTAAAAAGGTTTAGTAGTGTTTTCCACATTTTTTATTGTTTTTTTACCTTTCCTGATCTAACATCTCTAGCTAGTTCTGATTGTGTGTAAACACTTGCTTTTTCTCCTCTTTTGCTTCTATTATACACTCTTTGCTTAATAGCTTCTTTTTCTTCTTCAGTATAGCCTTTTAATTTACTTTTTTTCTTGTCTCCAGGATCGTTGTAATTAAAGGCACTAGCCTTATCATCAACTGGCATATTGCCTAATAATGCTTTTCTTTCTCTTGCCGCAGCAGAATGTTTACTCATAAATGAATTCATAATACTATTTTTTTGTTTTATTGTATGCTTCTTTTTCCCAGGCTAAAGCAGCTGAGCCTTCTTTTATACTAGACCTTGGAATTGTTTTACCTTTCCAATATACATTTTTATTATCATAATTTAGATCACCTCTTTTAATTTGATCTATGTGAACCATTTCATGCTCTATAACATCTTGTATTTGCTTTGGATCTGTAAGTTTATTGTTTAAAACTATAGTACCGTTATTATTAGCTTTACCAAGGACGCCATCCTCCATATCAATATTGTATATTGGAGTATTGGTATCGAAGTAAGGAGCACCTTTCATTTTAAAAGCCATAATTATTTATTATATGGAAATAACTCGTTTAACTTTTCTTTTCTCTGTTGACAACCACAAGGAACATTTAATCCTTGCGACACTTTGTCAACAATGGTTTTTATACCGGTCGCTTCTGTAAATTTTTCTACAGTATCGCCTAAACCTTTTGATTCCATTTATTAATATTTAGAACAACCGGCTTTTTTAGCTGGAGATCCATACATTTTAGCCGCTGATTTACTATCTGCAATTTCGTTTTCTAAGTAATGCATTCTAGCTTTACTACTTAAATCTTTGTTATAAGCTTCTTTAACGTCGTAAGATCTGCCTGATCCTTTGCAACATCTTGCATTTCCTGTATATTGTCCGTAGTGTCCTTTTTCCATTATTTTAATATTTATGTTTGTTTAGCATTTCCATCTTTTTCTAGCGGCCTTACCTCTTTCTCCTGTCCAGCCTTTTGATCTAGCACAGAAAGATTTACGACGCTTAGCATCTTTGCTTCCTGGTTTAACATCTCCAGTTACGGCTGTTTGCAGTTTACTACCTGGATTTTCTTTTCTGTATTTTTTAACACCAGTCTCTGTCATACCAGCGCCTTCTTCTGCTGTTCTAAAGTTTCTACCTTTTCCTTTAGTAGTTTTTCTTACTTTTAAAAAAGGAGAACCGTTTTGTATATACGCCATAATCTAATTATTGCTTCTTTTCTTTAAGTTTTACCCACTTAGATATTGTATAACCGATACTTACGAGCAATAGCAAAACCTTTAATCCTACTTCTACATGCGACATGCTTATAGCTAAAGCCACGCCATTAAGTGATAATAGTTTAATATCAGAAAAACTCATATTAAAATCCTTTTCCCTTTGCCTTCATAGTAATTGGTCCAGCTTTGTAAAAAGGTTCGTTTTTAGATACTTCTAAACCAGTTATGCCAGAGCTACTTCCGTTACCCATTGGAAAACCTTTTTTACTTAAAGGTCCATCCCAAACAGCGTTTTCACCAACTTGACCTTCTAACTTAGGTTTGCTTATGATTTGTTTTCTTTTGTCCATATTTATTGTTTTGTTTTAATATCTTTTTTTAAAAGATTTGCCTCTTTTTGGTCTAATGGTATCTCTTATAGCTCCAGGTCTTGGGTAATCTATTATTTTGCTAGAACTTCCCATAAAAGTTTCATAGTCTCCCAGAGTTGTCATAAATTGACCTTTTTCGTCTTCTTGTATTTTGCTTATATTCTGAACGTTATGACCAGTCTTTAGCTTGTCAAAATCTGATTCATCTATTAAATCTTCTACATTGTACTTTTTACCACCTAAGTTAGCTGGAGACCCTAAATTCATTAAACCCTGACGTTGAAGCGCAGATCCATAAATAGATTCAGCTTTCATTCTAGCAGATGGATCAAATTTAGATCCAGGTCCAGAATAAGGATCTTGCATAGCAGACAAATCCATTGTTCTAGGACTAGGCAATGGAATTTGTGAGTTTTGCGCTTGTTCTTGTTGTTGAACGTCTGTAAACGCTTGAGGATTTAGATTGGCATAAGGATCTATTTCACTTCCAGAAGTTAACATAGGGTCTCCTGTCATCATTGGACCTCTTAAAAAGCTTGTATCGTTTTCTTTTTCTTCACTTGGTCCACTTTGGTTTGAGATAGAATAAGAACTTGGTTGTAAACCAAATCCAATTTCTTTAAATTCTTTAAAATCTCTTTCAGCATCCTTACCTAGTTTGTCAAATTCCCTTTTATGCTCTTCTGTTGATTTGTCTTTACCTTTTTTTGCTTTTATAGCTTTAACCGCTAGGTCTGAACCAACTTTTGTTATAGCTTGACCAATTTCAGCACCAACTATTGGTTGAATCACCGTAGCTGGATTAGTATAAGATCCACTTGATGCGTATTTATATACCTTTAGTGGTGATGCTTTTTGAAAAGGTGATTTTGAATTCATATTATCTATTTTTATCGTTGTTTACATTTTTAATTGCTGTTATCATAACCTTATCCATATAAGTCTTACCTAACATTATTTTATTTCTTGAACTTGTAGGAATATCTTCGTCTCCAAGCATAATACGATACATTCTTGCTATTAGTTGTTTACACTTTAATGAAACTTTATATATGTTGTATCGTTGCGTTGTTCTATTGTAATTTCTATAAACTACTACCCAACCTTCTTTTACTAACTTGTTCCAGCGTCTATTATCCCAACTGTAAGCGTATGTACCGATTTTAAAATCTTGTTTTGTAAATAATCCCATGCAATCAAAGTATATAAGCAACTCTAATTCAGCGTCATTAAGATCGTTATTTCTACAAGCCCATTTTCTAACTACTCTGTAGTGTTTAAATAGGTTTAACTCTCTAATGTCACTAGCTGTTAATTTTCTCACAAAACAACTACTATATCTTGAACTTTAATAATTGTATAAAGTTCTTTATCAATTTCTATTACGTGACCAGCGTGTCTATCGTAGTATATTTGGTCACCAATATTAACTACTTTTATATCTTCACTAACATTAGCTATAGTAGCTTTAGTATATCGTATATCTTCTCTATCTTTTTTAACTAAAAGCAAACCGCCTTTAGTTTCATCACCTGCAATTTTTTCAGGTATAATGATTATATTATTACCTATTGCCTTCATCAATTCTTAAATTATTGATTACACAATCTGTTGATAGTATAGTTGTAGCTACAGAAGCTGCGTTACGAAGTGCACTTTTTGTAACTAATAAAGGATCTATAATACCTGACTTAATCATATTTACCATATTACCTGTAACCACATTAAGACCTTTACCTTTAGTTTTAGGCAAATCATACTCCAATATACCAGCATTATCTAAAATGGTCTTAAAAGGCGCTAGAATAGCATCTAGTAGCACTTGTTCACCTATTGACTTAGCTTTTATATTTTGAGAAGCATTTAACAGAGCAATTCCACCTCCTGGAACAATACCCTCTTTAATCGCAGCTTTAGTAGCACAAATTGCATCTTCTACTCGATCTGTTTTTTCTTTTAATTCTATATCAGAATTAGCACCAACCTTTACTACAGCAATTTTAGCTGATAATCTAGCTAGTCTTTTTTCTAATCTAATAATTATACCAGGTATTTTTGTTTCTGATAATTCAGCTTTTATAGCGTCTATTAGTTCTAAAACTTCATCAACTGGATCTGCTACTTGAATAATTGTTTCTTTTTCCGATGTAACAGATTTAACGCATGATCCTAAAAACTCTGGCTGAATTAAATCCATATCATCACCTAAGTCTTCATTTATAACAGTTGCTCCAGTAAGTAAAGAAAGATCATCTAATATTTCTCTTTTATTAATACCAAACGTTGGAGCGTTGATTACATTTACTTTTATGTTACCTTTTGTTTTGTTCATTGCTAATGTAGCAGCTACTGCTGGTTCCATATCTGCAATAATAAGTAAAGGCTTATCATTTTTAATAACGTATTCTAAAACAGATTGAATCTGTCTAATACTTTCAACTGGTGATTCGATTAATAAAACGGCAGCATCTTTTAATTCAGCGGTTTTAGCAGCGTGATCTGTCATAAAATGCTGATTAGTCATACCCTTGTCGTATTGTATTCCATCAACTATTTCTATAACTGTATCAGCTTCTGCAGATTGCTCCATCATAACTACACCAGTATCACCAACTGCTCTAAAAGCATCTCCAATAATAGAACCTAAATGAGGATCATTGTTTGTAGATATAGTAGCAATTTGGTCAATCATATCACCTTTAACTTGAGTGCTATGCTTTTCTAAATACTTAACAACATTGTCTACAGCTTTTTCAATACCACTTTTTAAATCTCTTGAACTAAGAGTGTTTTGAACTTTAGCAGCTTCTTTTAGTATAGAATGTGCTAAAACTGTTGCCGTTGTAGTTCCATCTCCAGCTTCTCTAACTGTTTTTCTAGCAGCTTCTTTTAACAATGTAGCTCCCATATTTTCAACAGGATCTAATAAAACAATTGAATCTGCTACTGTAACTCCATCTTTTGTAATAACGGGTTTTCCATTACCATCTTCTAAAAGAACACACTTACCGCTAGCTCCTAATGTAGAGCTAACGGCTTTAGTGAGTTTGTTTATACCTTCAAATACCTTATCTTGAGCTTCTTGCCCAAAATTAAGGTTCTTGACTATTAAGTCTGACATATTTAATTTAATTTAATTGAATTGATTGATTGTAGTTTACTTGAAGGTTTTGACAACTTTAGGACCATCTAAGAAAGCAGTTTTTCTTTTAAAATGCTCAACTGAAGAATCTATTGCTTTTTCAGCACCTTCAACTGTTTCTCTTCTGGTGACGTCGTGCCAAGTGTCTTTTTCTTTAACATCTTGGTGTTCGGTTTGGTAAAATCCATTTGCTAGTTGCACTATCCTCCAGTTAGACTTTTCAGATAAATGTTTCCATAGCTCTATGGTTTCTTGGGTTACTTGTGGTTGACTAGTCCACGAATGAGTCTGGTAAAAAAGTGTCATTTGGTATTGGTTTTTGTTTGGTTTACACATTTATTTTTATCATAGTTAGTAAACCGTTAACTATGATTTGGTTTATATGTTTGTATGTTTTATATTATCACTTGTTTTTTGTTGTATTTCCATGCTATTTAAATGTAACTTTATAACATATATTGTTTTTACATAGTATAAGTTCCATTTTGTTTAAAAAGCAAAATAGTATAATTACCTTCTTCTATTACTATTGCATTCGTTTGAGTTCCTGAATAGTTAGCTGTTAGTATTTTTAGTATAACTACTCCTTCAGCTCCTTGACCAGTAGTGGCTTTGGTTGGATCAGCGGTGGGAGCAGCTCCACCTCCACCACCCGAGTGTGGCATCGATTTTACAGCGTTTCCATCTGAAACTCTTTGCCATCCTCCAGATCCGCCTCCAAGAGATCCGTAACTATATGATCCACCGGGGTTTTGTGCTCCCGGTCCACCTCCAGCAAAATAAACTACACCACTAACAACTTCTCCTATTGTTTGAGCAGTAGCATTTGCTGCTGAAATGATAGTTGTAGAAAGTCCATTACCTCCAGGACCAGAACCAGAACCACCAACACCGGCTCCACCACCGCCAGCTCCAATAGAAGTTCCACTTGCTCCAGCAGTTCCTTGACCTAAGGTACCTGCTCCGCCTGCACCACCGCCACCGCCGCCGGCTCCAGACCCTCCAGATGTACCAGATATACCAGCCGTTCCCCCGCCTCGGCCACCGCCATAAGCTATAATATCGGGAAATGAATTTGATCCAGTTATACTAGAATCTTGACCTTGGCTGTTTATATTTACTCTGCCCGCTACATTTATAGTTAGCAGTGTTCCAGCTGTAAATAAATCTGTAGTTGAATTTAAAAACCCTCCAGCGCCACCTCCGCCTCCTCTATCATTTGCATCTAATGCGCCGCCGCCTCCACCGCCACCTACTACTAAATAGTCAAAAGCGTAAGCAATAGGTTCATAAGTAATACCATACCAAGCAGTTCCATCCCAGTATTCTACTTTATCTGTAGTAGAGTTGAATATAGTTTCGCCTGTAGATATTGTATCTGTAGGTGTTGATGATGTAAAAGATATTGTACCTGTGCCTACTGTTATAAAACTAAGTATAGTATCTGTACCGTCTATCGTTTCTGTTGGTGTTAAGCCTGTAGCTGTGTAACTAGCTATATCAGCTGTAGCATACCTAAGTATGACAACTCCAGATCCACCGCTTCCTCCCGCAAAGCCAGCTGTTGTAGCTAAAGATGAGCCACCACCGCCACCGCCTCCAGTGTTTGGAGTACCATTGCTACCAGCAGCTCCTCCAGAAGAAGATGGTTGTGCGGCGGCATTTCCTCCTCCTCCAGAACCACCTGTTCCGGAAGTGTATCCAGTATTATCTCCGTGTACACCACCACCACCACCGCCTGCGTAATAAGTAAAAGTTCCTGTTATATTGTTTAGCAATCCATTGCCTCCATTTCCGGCGGTAAGTGTTCCTGTATTACCATCTCCTCCAACAGCTTCAGCACCACCACCACCTCCAGAACCATAAAAACCGCCTGAACTAGAAGTATATACACCTAGTCCACCGTTGTTTCCTTGACCGGAAGTACCCAAACCTCCATTTCCTAAATCAGCAAAAGCTGCTCCTCCACCTCCAGAGCCTCCGTCAGCTCCTGCAGGACCAAAATTTTGCCCACCAGCTCCACCTCCAATTGAAGTAATAGAATTAAATATAGAGTTAGACCCATTCGCTGCAGGGTTAGTATAAGCCGAGGCACCAGCACCACCTCCACCAACAGTTACAGTATATGAAGTGTTAGATGACAAAGAAGTGTTAGTACCAGTCGAATAACCTCCAGCTCCTCCACCACCCAGATGACCACCTCCGCCACCAGCTACCACTAAGTAATCTATATTGAAAGTTGGAGCTGCATTCATAGCGATTCTTTCCGCAGTTGTCATAACAGGTAGTTGCGTAGCTGAAGTTGAATCTCCTAGATTAAATAATTTAGGGTTAGTTATTTTTGTGTTTGCCATATTACTTTAATTAAGCATTACTAGGTGTTACAAAAGCTTTGGCTAATACCCACTGTTGATTAGTATCATCCCAGTTATAAACGCTATCGGTAGGCATAGGCACAGGCGATTCCCAAGTACAAGTTGTTTCGTTAAGCACCCAACTATTATAAGGTTTGGGTGGTATAAAAGCATCTCTTGTACTATCGTATGTAAAGCCAACGCCTGGATAATTTTTTCGAAATGTTTTATTATAGCTGCATTGAACCCAATTAGCTTGTCCTCTAAGATTATTTAAAAAGTCTATTCCTTTTTGCTCTATTTCATTTCCATTAGAGTCTTCTAAAACTTCATTAGCTATAGACTTTACTTGTATTACTATTCCGTTTGAATTTATTTTTGCAAAATATGCCATAATTAAGTCGTATAAGTTCCGTCACCGGCAAATTTTACAATATGATAACCCGTAACAGAAGAAGAATCAACATTTGGGCTTCCTGATACCGTTCCGCTGTAATTACTACTTGGAATTTTTAAAATTATTACGCCGGTATCTCCAGAGGTTTCAAAAACACTACCGCCAAACCCTGTGTTTGGTCCAGCTCCAGCCGGTGCATTACCATCATAAAATGTTCCGCTAGGCGCCCATCCATGTCCACCACCTCCACCTCCAGCATAAGGAGTACTTGTTCCTGTAATAGAATTATTTTGAGCAGCCCCACCGTCGCCTCCATTTACGTCGCTTGGGCTTTCTCCGGGGCCTCCAGCTCCACCGCCACCACCAGCGCCAATTGAATATCCGCCAATATGGTTACCGCCTGCATAGCCTTGAACAGTAGTGTCGATAGTTGCGCCTGTTCCTGCTACAGTAGAACCTCCATTGTTGGTAGTGTCGTTTCCTCCAGATCCACCGCCGGAACCTCCATTTCTTCCGGGATCATCATTTCCCCCACCACCGCCGCCACCGGTTGCTTGTGCTTGGATTATAGAGCCTAGTGTTAGAATTGAATCTCCTCCGTCTGTACCAGGGTTTCCAATGCTTGTGTTTGTTCCAGCAGTACCAATATCAGCATCTAAAATAAGTCCAGGGTCTGTTGTTATTGTTCCTGTAAGATAGCCTCCAGCTCCTCCGGCGCCGGAATAAAATCCATATGATGCTGTGTTTCCACCGCCACCTCCACCGGCAACAACTAAATATTCAATAGAATAAGATAATGATGATACGCTAGCTGCAAAATACCGCCACTCGGTTCCGTTGTAATGCTCTAGAGCACTTATCGAACCTCCTGTAGTTTCACCAGTATCATTTCTAAGCATACCTTGTATAGCATCAACTCCAGTGGGTTGATCACTATTCGTACCACTTGGCAATTTTAATCCTTGCGTTGTATTTGTTTTATCAAAATCCGTTACAGGTGTTGTTACTCTAGTATTTGCCATATTAAAATGTTATCGTTGCGGTTGCGTTACTAGTTTCTTGTAAGCAAGAATAGGTCATAATGCGGTCTTGCCCATCTATGCTATTTGTTACAGATAAATTTGAAGAATTTGTTATAATTGGTGCGTTGTAGCTTGCTGGAAATCTCAATATAATAATTCCAGAAGCGCCGTTAGAACCCCATTTTATGCCGTTAGTTTGAGAAGCTGCAGCAGTACCACCACCTCCTCCGCCACCAGTACCAGGAGTTGCTACGCCTTGATATGGAAAAATATTATATTTTGTACCATCTGCTCCTCCTCCATTTCCACCTGGAAGAAATTCATATGAATAAGATCCACCACCACCACCACCGCCTCTAAAGATAGGTGTTCCAGTTATTGAAGACTCTAAACCAACGCCGCCTCCAGAACTACTTCCAGCTCCACCAGCGCCACCGCCCCCACCGCCATAATATGGCATTGATGCAGCTGACAAACCACCATTGAATCCTTGGCCTGCAGTTCCCTGTCCAGCGTATTCCCCACCACCAAAATTTATCATTGAACCCCCTGATCCGCCATAATATTTAGTATTCGTAGTTCCGTAGCCAGGTGTATAATACGCGCCACCACCACCGCCAATAGATTCAATAGTTGCAATATCACCTCCACTTAACGCGGAATTGCTTCCTTTAGTTCCCATTGCGTCTGTGCTTGCGTCTGCAATTCCAGTTATCTGTATAGCGGTGCCGCCTTTTCCAACCTGTAAGGTGTAAGCAGTTCCTTGAGACATTGTTAAAGGAGTTTCAGATGGTGAGTTTCCTCCAGAAATTTCGTTGTTATATGAGTTTCTGTAACCACCAGCGCCTCCTCCACCTATCATAACTGCTCCACCGCCTCCACCCGCTATGATTAAATAACTAACCGTTAAGGGTGTGAAAGACGGTCCAGCTTCTTCTAAAAACTGCCAACCAGTGGAAGTACAAACTTCAACTTTGTTTTCATCTGTATTCTCTCGAATAGAACCAAGGATAGATGCATCACAGGTTGGTTTTTGAGCTGTAGTACCTTTAGCTATAACTAAGCCTCCAGTATCCTGACTCATATCTACAACACCTGTTGAAACTTTAGTTAATGCCATTTTTTATAACGTTGGTTTTGTATCTGGAAAAAAATCTGTTAAATTACTCATATTATTTTTGAATTATTAAAGCTCCCGTGTAGAGACCTAAGTTCGCACTTCCTACGGTTCCTACACATTTTACTTCTACTTTACAGTTAGAATCAAATTTTATATGGTTTGAATTTAAAAAATTACCAGGTAGTGAAACTGCTTGGTATGTTGAGCTATTCCAAAATCCGGCGATGTTTCTGGTGTAACTATAAAACGACTCTTGTGTGGCTACAGTTGCGGATCCGTTGGTAGCATTACCCCCGCCTAATATAAAACCTCCTAGTAAAAATCTAGTACTATTGTATTGAGCAGCTACGTCTAGTTGACCAACCTCTATTTCAGTAATCACATCATCTATTGTTATTCTAAAAAACAAATTAGTCATGGTGTTGCGGTATATAGGAGATATTACATTACACAAATATCCTCCGTTTGGATTTGCAATGTTAACAACTTCTTGATATGTGTCACCAGTAGTTGGCACCAATATATAATGCCCTAACTTGTTTTTACCAATAGCAGGCGAAGCACCGGTTAGGGGATTAAGTCCAGTATACATTGACCAAAACTCAGATTGATATGTTGCATACCAAGTGGAACTCGCGGTTTTAAGATACAATTTAGTATGATCAACTTGAGACCTACTAAGATCTTGGGGGTCTTTAGAAACGCCAGTCGATGGCACTGGAAAAAAATCTGTTAAATTACTCATATTATTTTTGTTTTTGTTTTATACATTACCAATTATTATCCAGCCTTGAGCAGTTATACCAGACCATATCATTTCAAATGCAGCAGTTGGATTATCTATTGTCATAGAACCTGCTACACCCATTATTTTATCAGTTCCACTAGGAGTAATTACATTAGCTAATCCTCCTATGTTAGATATTTTTATAGAATCTCCAGAAACTGGATTAGATGGAAGTGTTAAAGTAGACGGAGTTCCACTTGTTGCCGTAAATATATACAAATGATTAGCAGCTGCAGTTGGCGTGGTTGCACTTAAAACTTCTACTGGTGCTATTCTTAAGTTTACGTTTCCAGTTTCATTTGATTGTCCTAGACTAACTGTTTGAACAGCAGCTCCAACATTGTAGTCTGAAGTTGTTTTAGTTTGTAAATTAGTTCCTACAGCAGGAGCGTTGCCAGCGTTAAATACTATATTGGTTCCAGATACTGTATAAGTACTAGTTTCTTGATAAACCCCATCAAT
>Ga0208160_1000389_pt1 | contig 21065 bp, 35 predicted proteins | sample CB_VirMetaG_FD_184536 | JGI IMG/M metagenome (GOLD analysis project Ga0208160, IMG submission 184536) | Freshwater to marine saline gradient viral communities from Chesapeake Bay - CB_1504_1 Viral MetaG (SPAdes) (version 4) | ecosystem: Environmental > Aquatic > Marine > Coastal | place: USA... | reverse complement strand
CATACTCTCTTATTATCATCTATTCTTTTTAGATCTTTATATAGTTCAGGGAGTGTTTCTTCATATTTTTCAAAATCAAATTCACCCTCAACCATTAAATCATTGGTTTTATACCCTGTTGAGAAACAAAAATAACCATTTTTAGTTTCATTAATGGGCGTTACATAACACAACCCCCCATTTAATGGGCTTTCTATTACTTTATCTTTCATTATTCTACTTTTTTAAGTTTAGGCAGTTCTATTTTTTTTAATTGAGGTAAATTTATTTGAACCTGTTTAGGTATATGAGGTATATTAGAAGTTAATATAATGTTTAATTTTTCTTGCATTTTTTCAAATGAAAAATTAGTTTTACAATAATGTGCTAAACGTTTACCATTACCTTGATATTTTTTATAATTTTCAAAATAATCTTTTAATAACCCACTTACAAAATTATAATCAACTGTGAACCATTGTGAACCTTCAATTAACATATCTTTAACTTGAGCTGATGGGTGAATTGGGGTTAAATTACCAGGTATTAAAGATGTAAATTCAGGATTTAAAAAGTCAACTTGACCACTCCAGTTTGAAGCTATAATAGGTTTTTTAGTTTGAGTAAATTCTAATAAAGGTCTACCAAATCCTTCACCTTTAGTTAAACTAACCATTGCTTTAATTTTAGAATGATTATATAACTGATTCATTTCATTATCTGATATTTCACCATGGAATAGGTAAATGTTAGGTAAGTTTTTGGAGTTAACTGTACCTCGGATCATATCAATTTTCTTTAATATTTGATCTCTATCAGTGATAGAAGCAGGACCTGACATTGTTTTTAAGATAAGAGCGGGTTTTAATTTTTTATTTTTAAATGTGTCAAAAAATATTTTTACTAAACCACTTACATCTTTTCTATCTTGACCCAAATCTCCTTGTAACCAGTGACCTGCAAATAAGAAAGCAAAATTCTCTTCCATAGTATCTAATGCTTGACCTATTTCAGATGCTGGATTTAATGGTGAGTTGAAATATTTAGTTGTATCCACCCCTTCAAATAATACTTCTATAGGTGATGTTAATTCAATTGTACCTACTATTTGTTTAGTTTTTTCATCTTGTTTTTGAAATTTAGAATCTAAAAATATTTTTTTAGAATGTTCAGATGAAACTAAATTCAAATTCATTCTATTCATACCTTCAATCCACTGTGGAGCGCAAATTGTTGTTTCAATACCTGCTGTAATACCAATATTATATTTACCAATTGGTTGAAATTCATTTGGTACTGTAATTTGAGCCCAAATATCAGGTTGTGAAGTCATTTGACTAGTTAATATATGAGGGATTAAGAAACCCCATTCTTCTTTATGATCTTCAATAAAATTCCAAGGAGTGTTACCCCAACGTTGAGGCAATATTTTAACATCATACTTATCCAGGTTAATTAAGGACTTAACTAAATCTCTTGAACGAGCGCCATACCCACTGTAAGTATCAATGGCACAGCTTATAACAAATGTATTTCTCATTTTTTTTTCTTTTAATATGTTAGAGGGTGAACCAATTCTAATGCAGGTATTTCTGTTGTTTTGATAAATTCAAATGCTTTTCTTGGTGTGAAGGTATTTAAAGTTAAATCAATATCTTTAATAATATTTTTACACATCATTCTTGATGACATACCTGATTCATCAGAAGTAACCCATTCTCTTGCTGTTAACCCATTTTCAATTCTAGTTTTAGATGGCATTTCATATACTTTTTGAATAGCTAAAGCTAGTTCTCTGAAGTCTAATTTGTCATCCCAGATATAAGGTGTTGATGGTGAACCGACCAAAGACATATTATTTGGGAATACAGGTACTACCCATTTACCATGTTTTTTATATTTACCAAAATGGTTGGAAGGAAATTCAGAAGTAAAATTAATCCATTTACCATTTTCATCTTCAAATCTCATTTGATCTTGCATACCACCTGTTACATTAGCAATAATCATTTTACCTGCCATCATAGCCTCAGTGAGTGCTAATCCCCATCCTTCATTTGAAGTAGGTAATACAGTTACATCTCCTATATTATATAATTTATTTAACTCTGATGTGTCAATTCTACCATCTGAGAAAAATACATTTGAATTTTTACCGAATAATAATTCTCTAACAGCATATAAATCTGTACCATTATTATCTACGGGTTGAGTGTGTAGTACTAATGCTACTTTATTCGCTTTTTCTTTAGGTAATGAATCTAAAAATAATTTATGGGCAGCCATTAAATCACTAATACACTTTCTTCTTATATTTCTAGAGTTAAAGAATACAGTAAAGTCAAATTCTTTATCACCAAATATTTTTTTCTTAGTTTCTTTTAATTCATCTTGATTCTCAATGGGATAAAATTGTTTTTCATTAATACCATGGGGTACATAAGTGATGATTTTATCTTTAGCTTTAGAACCTAAAACCATTTCATTGATGTTTTTAGTTTGTTTACTAATTGCTAATAAAGTATCACATGATTCATAAAATGCTCTATTATATAAGGGAGCTGGTAGATCATCCCATATATTGATATAAATCATTGGAATTTGTTTTCTTATCTCATTTTCAATAGCAAATAACCAATCATAATATCGTGGATCTGTAAAGAAAAATAACCCATCAGGTTTTTCAGTTTTAATTAAACTTCTAATAAGTTCAGCATCACCATATCCTTTATTAGGATATATAATAACAGATGAATCATTTATTCCTATTTCTTGATTTGTTGCTTGAGATAAATCTAATCTTTTCCCGGCTTCAGGGTGGTTTATGGCGGCTCCTATAATCACCCAATTATAATGATGAGAAGTACCTAAAACTATTTCTCTAGACATTGTAGCTACTCCTGAGTGCATTCTTATATCATCACAAATGAATAAGATTTTTTTACGTTGGTCAGGAGGTAAATAACCTTCTATTTGCATAAAACTAATTTATTTTTTATTATTTTTTTAATTCTAAGTTCATATGATTATGAACCATCTTTTGAAATTCAGGATCTGTTAAGTATAAATGCATACCACGGTCTGCTAATTTTTGAAGTGAAAATTTTGTTTTAACACATTCAATTTTAAAAGCTTCAAAAATTTCTTTATCTACCTTTACACTTGTTAATTGTTGATTGTTTGCCATAATTTATATTTTTTAATGTTATATATAAATATATGCAATTTTAATAAAATGAAAATTTATTTTTGACTTCTTCATTTTTGTTACACAAATTTGGGTTATTTTTATATTGGCAAAATCTACAATTTGATGCTGATGGGTTTTTTTCTAACTCATGCATTTTAAAAGTTCCATCTGAGTTAAATGTGTTATTTATAAATGTTTCTAATAGTTGTGTTGATTTATTTATTTTAACTTTACCAGATGATGGTTTAAATTCTTGTATACGTTTTTGGGGAAATTCTCCTCCTTCATATAATTTTCTTCTAGTAATAAAATATTCTACTTCAATATTATCAATTGGAAAATTATACTGTTCAGCAAAGAATTTTTTATATAAGACTAGTTGAGATGTTTTAACATCATCTTTTTTATCTTTATCACCCCAACCTCTAGTTGAAGTTTTAATATCAAGAATTTTTATGGTGTTTGTAGGTTCATGGTAGAAAACTACATCTAAAAAACCTCCAAATAATACATTAGATATATTTTTAATAGGCTTTAATACTAAAGGCATCTCACATCCTACTAAATACCACCCACGTTTTGAAAAATAAGCACCACTTTTCTTTCTAATATAATTTATAATATTTATCCCATCCTCATAAAATTCAGCTAACTCTGCTGCATTACTAAAATGAATTTTTTTATTCTTATCATAGAAATTTTGATATTCATCTCGCATTGAATTTTTTAAGGTATTTTCTGAATCCAATCTATTAGCAGCTGCTTTACTTTTCTCGTATAATACAGTTAAATATTCTTGAAGGGTGGTATGTAGGGCTGTTCCAAACACAGCATGTATACTAGGTTCAAAAACTTTATATCCATCTCTATATCTTAATCCCCATCTATGAGGACAACTAGAGTAGATACTTAATTGTGAGTAAGAAATATTTTTATTAAAAGCGTAATTTATCTCAGGTACACTTACTTTTTTTATTTCTTTTAATATTTGAGGAGTTTTTTTAGCCAAGATGTTTTATTTTTTCCATTTACCTTTACTAACAATTTGAGCTATGATCCCATAATTAGTTAAATCAACCCATGAATCCATAGTTGGTTCATTATCTAATGGGTTTTTATTACCTAATAATACTAGATTTTTTAATCTATTCATCTTATCATTCATTCTGATCCAGACTGAAGTAAGTGAGAATTTAACTTCCTCTTTAGTTTCTAAATTAGAACCCATTGAGATATTCCCCATACCATATGATAACATTTTTTGAGAAAATAACTCATATTGTGCCAATAATATTTCTTTAAATTCCTCTGCTATAAGTGGATATTCTTTTTCTAACTGTTTAACAGTGTCAGACATTTTAGGATAAGATTTAATATCCTCATCAAGGGTAAATGTTGTTTTCCTATTACTGGGGTCGTAATACTTATCGTTAAAGGAAGTTATAGAATCACTCATATTATCTAATTTCATAATACATTCTTAAAGCATCCAATCTATCATCAGCATCAATTAACATTTTTAAGGCATCTTCAGCATTACTATAAAAATCTCCTGTTGAGTGATCTCCAATACCTGCTGGGCTTTCAGATAATAAATTTAATGTTAACATAGCTTTTGCTTTATCAGCTTCAGCTGATGTTTTTAACATTTTATATAAATGTGGGTTTAATGGTGTGTTCATTTTAATAGTTGTTTTAGTTCTTTTTCATCTTTTCCTAATTGTAATATTATATCAATGATATCCTGTTTGGATAGAATGTTAATATAATCTAAAATTTCTCTAGTACTAGCCTGGAAGTATTCAGTTAATAAAATCAATACTTCTTTACTATATTGTTGTTTTGAAGGTTTTTGATACTTATTAAAAAATTTTTGTTTGGGTAAAGCTTGACAATAAAATTGATATAATCTATCTTTAGGTATTTGATATTCTTGAATTTCAGCTACTAATTCAATGTAATTTGGATTCATTGATATAATCTTATTTATCATAAAACTGTTAAACATATCTTGCTCCTCAATACTAAATGAGGACCAAGGTTCTTTGTCATATGATATCTGTTTTACCCAATCAAAAATGCTTTTAAGCTTCATCACCTTCAATGATAAATGATAATTCAGCTGGTAATCCTTCTTTTAAAATTTCTCCAGTTTCAGGGTCATAAAATACTTGAATTGGTAAAACATTATCATCTGGTGTTCCAGTTACAAACTTGGATACTTTCCTTAGAATATAACCTTGATGCCAAATTTTGCCACCTGCGGCGGTTAAAATAGGAGTTGTTTTAGTTAAATCTAAATTCATTTGAGGTTGTGTTCCTTCCATTATTGTTTATTTAGTGGTTAATAATTTTGCTATGCATCCCATTATAGTTATTTCTTTATCAGGTGCCATAATTGATTTATATTGATAATCTGCTATAATGAGTGTTGCTATGGCTGAGTTAGTGAATTCATCTGCTCTTTCAAATAATATTCTATATAATTCGTTATAATCTCTAATATTGGAATCCATCACTACCTGTCTTATGGTAGTAAAATTTTTAATATTTTGACCTTTAAGTAAATTTATTATTTGATCAGATACTTGATTAAAATTAGTGGTTTCTCTATTTTGTTGTAACTCTCCATTTTTGATAGATGATTGTAACAAATTTAAACTTTTTCTAATATCAGGATAAGTTTGTTTAACAATATTAACTATATCTGATTTTTTATGTGTAATATTTTCTTTGTCTAAAATCTGAGTACATTTTATAGCCACCTCCTTCATTGATGGAGGAGTTAATTCAAATATTATTGTTCGAGATTGGATTGGATCAATAATACGTTCAATAAAATTACAAGTAAATATAAAACGTGTTGTTAAACTAAAAGTTTCAATTACATTACGTAGAGCTGCTTGAGCATTAATTGTTAAGAAATCAGCTTCATCCATTATCACTACTTTCTGAGGTTTGAAACTAGCAGCTGAAGCAAATGATTTTACTTTATCTCTAATAGTGTCAATACCATTTTCATCAGAACAGTTAATATAAACGTAGTCACAATTAATATTATTAACAATTAATTTAGCGGCTGTAGTTTTACCTGTACCTGCGCTCCCACATAATAATAAGTGTGGAACATCATTAGTATCAATCCACTGTTGTAAAGATGATTTAAAATCATCATTACCTATATAACCTTCTAAAGCGTCAGGTCTATATTTTTCAGTAAATAAAGTGTGTTTTTTATTGAACATATAACTTATTAATTAGGAATATTTTTGCATTATAATATCAGCAAAAGCATAAAATTGATCCCAATCTCTTTCTCTCATTAATACTATGGCACTTTCAAATTCTTTAATAAATGCTTCTCTTTTAGATGAGTTATCTTTTAAAAAGATATCATCTGCTAAATGTAAAATTTGTTCTTTCATAACTTATTAATTTATTATAATATATGGAGCCTCTTTCGAGGCTCCAAATTTATTACATCATACCTTGCATAGGATTTGATTCTTCTTTATCTTCAATTTTTTCATAAATTACTGACTCAGTTGTCAATAATGTACCCGCAACTGAAGCTGCATTTTCTAATGCCACTCTAGTTACTTTTTTAGGATCAATAATACCTAATTCTTTAAAGTCCACTGTTGATAAGTCTTTATAATTAAGGCCAATCCAATTGCTTCCTTTTTCTAAATCAGTTAATTTAGATCCTTGGTATTGAATTTCTGTGATATCATGTCCAGCATTAGTTAATATTTTGGCAAATGGAGCGCCCGCCGCTCTATAAACAATTTTCTTACCATTTATAAAATCATTTGAGCCTTCAAAGGTAATTGCTTTTCGAGCATACATTAAAGCTGTACCACCACCAATTACAATTCCTTCTTCAAGAGCAGCTTTTGTAGCAAATAAAGCATCTTCTACTCTATCTTTTTTCTCTTTAATTTCTAACTCACTGTTACCACCAACATTAATGATAGCTACTCCTCCAATTAGTTTACCTAAACGTTCTTGTAATTTTTCTTTTTCGAATGGTGAAGTTGCTCCATCAATTTGGGTTTTAATTTCTTCAGCTCTTAATTTAATATCTTCTTCCTTACCTTTACCATCAACAATTGTTGTTTTATCTTTACCTACAATAGCTGAACGAGCTGAACCTAATACTTGTTTCAATGTGGCAATATCAATTTTATCTAATTTATGACCTTTGTCCTTAGATAATACTTGACCACCTGTGATAACAGCTAAGTCTTCTAATGCCATTGTTCTTCTATCTCCAAATTCAGGAGCTTTAACAGCTGCTACTTTTACAACCCCTCTTGCTTTATTAACAATTGTTAAAGCTAAAGCTTCACCATCAATATCTTCAGCTACAATTAATAATGCTCTTGTTTCTGAGTTAGCTAATGTTAATACATTCACTAATTCATTTACATTACCAATTCTACCATTGTAAATTAGGATATAAGGATTATCTAATAATGAGTTCATGGTATTATTATCAGTTACAAAATAAGGTGATTTGTAACCTCTATCAAATTGCATACCCTCAACAATCTCCAAAGATGTTTCTCCAGTTTTTGATTGTTCAATAGCTACAATCCCATCTCTACCCACTTTTTCTAAAGCAGTAGCAATTAAATTACCCACTTCCTCATCATTGTTACCAGATATAGTGGCGACTTCTTTTATCTGTTGATTATCTGAGATATCTTCTGTTAAATTATCTAAAGCTAGTTTAATTTCTCCTACAGCTGCATCAATTCCTTTTTTAATTTCAACTGGATTTTGACCTGCAGATACATGTTTTAATCCTTCTTCTAGAATAGCATGAGCTAAAACAGTTGAAGTGGTTGTACCATCACCAACTAAATTACCAGTTTTGATTGATACTTGCTTTACAGCTTGTGCTCCAATTGATTCTATTTGATCTTCTAAATCACCAAATGATTTAGCAACTGATACACCATCTTTAGTAATGGTTAATTGACCTTGGTTGTCCTTAATCAAAACTGTTCTACCAGCTGGTCCTAATGTTGAGGCTACACTATTGTTTAACTTCTCAACACCTTTTAATAATTTACTTTTTAAGTCTGTTCCGAATAATGTTTCTGTCATAATTAATCTTCTATAATTGATGGAATATTGTTTTGAGCGATAATAAGATATTCTATATTATCAATTTTAATTTTTTGTGCTCCCATTGGTGGGATTGTAACTTTCATACCTACTTTTAAATCTGATGGGATGTATTCTCCTCTATGGAAGTTGTAAACATCTGATACTGCTATAACTTCAGCTATAAGGGATCTATCATCTCCCATATCAGGAATAATGATGTTACCCACTGTAGTTTCACTAGTTTCAATTTGTTTTAAGATGATGTTGCCATCTCTTGGTATTAATTTAGTCATGGTTCATTATATTTATTAATTGTTTTACTGTTGATTCTAATTCTGTGATATACTCTTTTAAAGTGAAATTTTCTTTTTTTCCCATAACTTGATCTTTTGCTATACGTTTTAAAGCAAAAGGTAATTGAGAGTAATATCCAATTACTTTTTCTTTTTGAGTTATAGAATCTGTTAAAATTACATTATAACTATTCTCATCAAATACTATTTTATAATCACCTAAAAGTGGATCAGAAATAGTTGATGTTTTTTTGATAGATCCTTTTTGTCTACCTTTAAAATTTGGATTTGCCATATAACTTATTTATCTTATTTAATATAATATACGAGAAAATAAACCGATAACCAAACTCTTGGGCGAGAGTTTTTATTTAATTTTAATGGTTTTTGGTTTTGATTTTTCTGAGATAGGGATGAAAATTTCTAATAAACCATTTTCTAGTTTACCATCAGATTTACTTAAATCGTATTTACTTGAGATTTTATAACCTAAATTGAAGGATTTTTTAGATAAACTTCTATGGATTGTACCAGGAGGTACATCTTCTTCAGGTTTATTATAACTAATTTTTAAAATATCATCTTCGATATCTAACTTAACATCATCTTTAGTTAAACCAGTACACGCCACTTCAAAGTGAAGACCAGTTTCATCATAAAAAATATTAAGGGGGTGTGGTTGTTTAGTTGTGGCTGCTGAGCCAAATCCGCTTGACGGAAAGAAAAAATTGTGAAATAGAATGTCAAATTCTGAAAATTTTGTACTCATAATGATTTACGTTTTACGCGTCTTAAGATCGCGTTAATAATTTTTAATATAACTGTTTTGGTCTCGCCCTAGAGTCGATTTATTATAAATATTACTTACTTGAGATTTTATGATGGGGTATTTTGTATCACAGCTATTTCAATTTTATTGGGTGGGACAAATTTAGCAAATTCCATAATCTCTACTTCATATTCTCCTTCATTTTCAATGTCAGCATCATCATTAGGATAGACTATTTCCACATATTGGTTAACTTTTTTCCATTTTCGTGGTAAATTATTAAGACTAAGTTCTGTTCCTTCTAAATCTTCTTGAGTTATTTGTTCTGTCTTAGTCCAAAAATATGGAGATTTAGGATCACCATTTTTATCATAAGATTCAGGTGGGAATACTTCTCCTACTAAACTACTTAATCCATTTTCAATATCACCATATTCATATCACCATATTCATTATATTGTTGGTCTACTGGTAGATCATTAGGTGTTAGGTTTTCTTTGAGTAACTTACCTTCTGATAAATGTTTTCTTAAATCAAAATTGTCCATTTGTTATTTGTTATTTATTATAAATATTACTATTCATGGAAGGCTACCAAAAAATATTCAGATATTACTCCTTCTTCCTCTAAATTGATTTTTAATAAACCATCTTTAAATAAATAAGCTTTACCATTAGAATTTTTAGCTACAGAAATTATTTCTCTGAAATTAATGGCACTGAATGATATGGGTTTAATTTGATTTATAATAACCCCCGCTTCAGTAAATGTTACTTTATTTGAGTATGTTGATTTTTCACCTACCATAAAATTAACTACTTTTTCACCTTGAAAATCTTTAGTTATACTAATTTCAAATCTAGGTGGTTTATCTAAAGCATTATGGGCTTTAATATATTTTTGAGTAAAATCAAAATTAATATCAAATTCTAAATCATGTGGGGGTAAATTAGGTACTACACCTGGGTCCTGAATTAAACCTAGATCACTTAGGTTATATGATAAATCAAATTGATTATCACTAATATGGAGTTTTAAGAAATGGTTACCTTGTTTTTCTAATTTTAATTCTACGTACTCATTTGTTATATTAAGTAATTTTAATAATTGAGCTGTATTGAAAATTCCTATTTCACAATCTTCTAATTGTACCTGTGCTTTTATTTCACCTATACAATCTTTATTGTCAGTTGCAAATTTAATATGAGCTTCATTATTTTTAACTTTAAATTTGACTTGAGTAGCTAAACCATTAAGGTAAAAACTTTCGATTAATTGTACTAATAATTTTTTATCCATTTTAATTGAATGTAAAGAATTTATTTATTAATGGGTTATTTGGGGGTAATACCCACTCTAGATCACTATAAAACCCCTGTAATTTATTTTGTAATATGGTTTCAAAACTCTTTTCTCTATCAATATAATTATTGATAAAATCTTTAATTTTATCAGGCATATCAAATTCTAGAAAAGCTATGGCTCCCATTTGATATGGATTAGATTTTAAATAAACCCATTTGATTTTATCACCTTGAACAATCTGGCTATAATCTTTATCTAATTGCCAAAATCTTAATAAATCATTATAACAGGTAGCAGCTTTAACATTAGCACCAGCTCCCTTTTTAAGTGTAGATAAAATTTTACCTGGTTTAGGAACAGCTTCAACATAATCATTTAATACTTTAACAGATGTTGGATTACCAATTAAAGTAAAGTCTATATCTTTACCTGTTGATTCATTTCTAAAATCTTGTATTTTTTTATCAATTATATTTTGTGGAGTACCTTTAATAATTAACTCTAATATTTCCTGGTAAAATTTACCAAAATATTTAGGGAAATTAGCTTTTTTAAATTCTAAACCTTTAATATCTAAAATTTCATTTGCTCTACCTTCTTGTTTTGTGATCCATTGAGCATATCGTCTAGTGGCTCTAAAATAAGCTGAACGAATAACACATTCTGTTTTCATTTCCAGTCTATGTGTAGGCACATTAAAACAATCTCTTGCTAACTCATCATAATATTCAGTAATAATACCTTCATATTTTAAAGCAACTTTCTCTAAGATATCATCTTTCTCTAAATCATCAAAATCATCAAAGTTAGGATATAAATGTTTTAATAAAGGTTCAGCATTAAAATAATTAGAGTCAGTATCCACATAGGCACAAAAGTTAAAATCACCTTCATCACAAATCCACCATGGAGTATCTTCTAAATGTTTCATATTAAAATGTTCTTTCTCCTGGTGCTGGAGGTAAATTAACTGGTCTGTTTCCTCTTGAGTCCAAGTCATTTCTTTCTTTAAGAGTAATATTATATAACTCTCCACCTACTTTACATTTACCACCTTGTTTAAGCATTTTCTTAAAGAATGATTCTTGTTGTTCAGTCCAACTTTCACTTACCTCAATAATTACTTTTTTATCAACTGGTTTACCATTCTGAGTAATAGTAACTCCATTTCTAATTGATTGTCCTTTTAATGCCATTATATATCTAATTTAATTTCGTTTTTAATAATCTTATTCATGTGTCTATTAGCGCAAAGTGCTGATTCTTGAATGATCCTTTGACCTGATAGAGTAATGGCTTCTGATAATATAACATTTCCATATCTAAATGATGGTAATGCTGTGGCACCATATAAACTATTTAATAAAATTTTCATTGTATATTGCATCAAATGATATTTTTCACCTGCCACTTTATCACCAGCTTTATAAGCTTCTTTCATTTTATTTTTATACAATACCCTTTCATCAAACCATTTTGATAATATTGTTGATAATACTGATGGCTCATCATTCCGGAATATAACACCATTTGCTGATATAGCCAAATTATATTGTTGAAGCAATTTAGCTATTTTAGAACTAGTCCATTCTATTTTATTGAATTTTTGTTGATTAACAAACCATTCTGTAACTCTTGGTTTATCTTCGAAATCATTTAATAAATCATTTAACCCAAGTCTATTATTTCGATCATTATGGTCTATAATTCTACCTATTAAGGTTTCCTTACCAATATTAAGGGACATAATAATTGAAGGGTATAATGATGTTAAATCCTCATCAAACATATATCTATATAAACCTGCTTTGGGGCAGAATAAATAACCACCAGCGTAATTAGCTTTTTTAATCGGATTTCTATCCCTTGATGGGGGAACTATATCTTGGGATAATAAGTAAGCTGAAATAGCACCATCATGGATTTTTGATGACTGGTAAACATCATCATAATGTATTTTACCTTTATGTGCTAAGTTTTTTGTTAACCCAATATAATTAAACTTACTATCTAATGCTTTTAAAATTTCAACATCTCGAAAGTTGTACTCAATAAATTTATTAATATCATCAATAAATAATCTATCTAAACTACCATTATATTCAATTTTACCTAATTTACAATATTTTTCACCTAAAGCATCCAATTTATAAGAGGGTTCATCAGACATTGAATATTTCCTATGTAATCTGATATAATCAAGAGAATACATCCCTTCAATTCTGATTGGTTGGTCTTCATTGTAGATATCAACCCCTGTTTCTCTATTAGTAAATTTTTGGATTTTAACTTTACCTATAGGAGATAAATCTTTTGCTCTACGTTCACCTAATTGATTTAAAATTCGGTAGTATAAATAAGGTATATCAAAATAATCACTGTTATAACCAATTAATATATCAGGTTGGGTTTTACCTAAATAATTTAACCATTTAGTTAATAATTCTCTTTCATTAATACAAGGTATAATTTGTCTATTACCATTAGTAGTTTTTTCTATTTTACCTTGTTTATCTAAAATTAAAATATACCATTTATCATGTTGGCGATGCCACCAAGCAATTGATGTAACTGGTTTTGGTGCTCTTCTAATATATTCTGGGGTTAAAGCGCCACCCATCTCAATCTCAATATCAAAAAATATTTCTTGGTGAGTAGTAGAAGGATCATCATCTATTCCATATTTATCTATTAGAAATTTTTGATGAATAGGCATATCATGGTAATGAATAAAAGGATTTGTTCGTTCCCAATATGTTACTTTACGTAATGGTTCTCCTTTTAAACCAATGTGAGTTGATTTATCAGGATAACATTTTTCATAAGCATAATTTTGGAATTCATATTGTTCTACTCCATCATCAGTCCATAAAGTAATAGCATGTTTATTTTTACCCAACGTTTGAGTAGTAATGTTTTTATAACCCATTTAAAACCTTTTATTAATTATAATCTATAATATTATCATCTTTAGGTATTGTTGATTTTAAATTTTCAACCTCTCTTCTTAATTTACTGGCTTTCCAACTAGATATGGATTGAGCATTTAAAGTATTTTCAATTTCATTAATTCTATTTTTAGCAATCTGTTTTTCATTTTCATCTATTATACCATCTTTATTTGTGTCTAATTTATTAAACTCTTGTTGGGGAGCCAATTCTTTTTGAATTGAAAGTTCATCTTCTTCTTTAAATTCATTCCAAGGTTCATATTCCAAACCATCATATAAAGTTGAATCAAATTCATTTTCATTTATAGGTTCAAATTCTTCCTTAACTTCCTCCCAAGGATCAAATCCTAAACCATCCTGAGGAGATGAGTTGGATTCCTCTTTAATTTTGTTTAAAGTATTGAGTTTAGCTTGTTTAAAGGCAAAGTTTGCTGCTATAACTAAAGCTATGGCTAAAGGATCAAATACAAATACTATAATTAAAAGAAGTATATTAATTATACTATCCATAGGAGTCCCTGTTAGGTTAGAAAGATACTGTAGTGGACCTAACTCTCCTGCTAGATCTGTACTGTTATTTAACTCTAGTATCTCTAACTGATATTTTTGTAAACTATCTACTTGTTTATCTCTTTTTGCCTGTATAGTTTTTCTATTCTCTTCTTCGGTAACTATTCGTTTTTGGGCAAGCCTTACTTCCGAGGTTGATATAGTAGTTCTATACCCTCCCCTTACTGCTGTATCCTTAACCTGTATGGAAGAGGATCTTGTACTACTGAGGGTAGCTATGTTATTAGCTATTATTTCAAGTTCTCTTTCATGACGGTTAACATCCTGCTGATAAAAATCTATTTCCTGTTGTATGTAATCTTTTTGTGCTTCCCTTACTGATACTTTGTTATAAGTTTCTTGGTAAGCCGCGCTTAAGAAGCCGTAAATACCCATACTTGTAATAAGTATTAATACTGTTACTGCTACAACTAAGTATGTACGTAGTAACTTATTCAAGTCATCCCAGTATCGGTAAAGTAGAGATGCTACAACCAGCTTAGCTACCTCTAGAGAACTTGCCATCACCATTACTTCAACAGATGCACCGGCAAATAGTTTACTGAGTCCGCTTACAGAGTAGAATGCTGCAGAGGCACTAACAGATAAAGCTGATATAGCTATAATGAAGGGGAGGATTTTTGATTTTGTTTCTTTCATAATTTTAATTATTTCATTCTATTAAACTTACTTAATTGATGTTTTGTAAAGAATTGAGATAAATCAGGTCTAAAGTAATTTATATTTTTCATTACTTTTTTGTCTCGTGTTCTATATACGATGTAATAGTTTCCAACTTTTTCGTAATGACATGCCTCACCTTGTTCGATGCTTCTTTTATCGACTGTTGCTTGAGCTTCTTCTTCTGTTTTACAAGCTTTTGATAAATTTGATGCTTGAACTTCTTGATACGCGGGCCATATCTTATCCTTAAGACCATGTAACATAGCACCGTTCCCAACGGCAACATAAGTAATATCACACAAAGCATCCAGAATCTCAACAATGTCTCCTGCCTCGCAAGCTGCTCTATATTCTTCCAATTCTTCAAGGATGAAATTGTATACAAATTCCCATTCTTTTCTTTCAGGAATAATTGGCTCATAGTTATTAGGTTTGCCCATTACGGCGTTAAATTCTTCTACTTCATCTAAGAAGGGAACTGATGGTTTTGTAATCATAATTATTTTTTTAAATAGTCTTGTGTTTGATCTGAGTTTTTATTTTCCCAAGGGTAATTTATCCATACGTCATCATCATGCGTTACTGCGTATATACTTGGTGTATAACACGCAGTATGAGGTTTGTGATGGAGTACGGCGGTATAACAACCTACCGTGTTTTTTAACGTGAATCCACTGTCACAAATATCATCTATTACTAAAGTATTAGGTAACATTACATCTGACCAAGGTAAACCTAATTTATGGGATACCATAACTGCAGGGATTAAACCTCCACGTTTTAAACCAAATACTGAATCAATATTAGGTAATTCTGTAATTATTTTTTCACAGAGTATATCAACTAATTTATCAACATCATCCCAACTTAAATATATTTTATTTTCTACCTTCAGCATAGTTTAGATATTATGGCCACCATTATTAATTTTTAAACTATCAAAAAACTCTTTGCGAGCTTGGTTGGTATCATCTCTAAAAGCACCTGATGCTTTTGTAGTAACCATTGAAGCACCTTGATGTTTAACACCCCTACATGACACACAATTATGAGTTCCAACTATGGTAACAATTACACCTAAATTACCTTCTGTAATTTTATTTACAGCATTATGAATTGCTGATGTTAATTGTTCTTGAATTGCTCCTCTACGACCAAATAATTCTACAATACGATTTAATTTAGATAAACCAATTACTTGACCTCCTTCTCCTGCAATATAACCAATATGAACTACACCTCCAATTGTTTGATGATGATGTGAACACATTGAAGTTAAAGGTATATTACGTTCAATAATAATACCATCATAACCATCACTCGGGAATGAGGTAATTGGAGACATAGCAGTATATCTACCAGCCCACAAATCATTAACATAAGACTTTGCTACACGACGAGGTGTTTCCATTGAGTTTGGATCATTTCTCCAATCACATTTTAAAGCATCTAAAAATTGACCATAAGCTTTTTCAGCTTTATCAATCATTTTTAGTTTTTCTTTATCACTTAAGGGAAAACCTTCTGCAACACCATTTGCAAAACCTACTTGTACCACTTCTAATTCTTCGTGGATTTTTCTTCTTTTATTCTCCATTTATAACTTATTTATTTATCTAAATATATGAAATATAATTTGTATAACCAAACTTATTTATTGTATTTTTTACTATTATCACACTTCACGAAGATCTTCAAAAGCTATGATGTGAGGTCTCCAAGTTAATCTGTATCCATTATCTCTTACCCAATCAAACATTTTTGGATATGATTTGAATAAAGCTTCTCTTGTATCTCCTGCGGGCATAAACCATACTTTGTCTTGAGGTATATCTAACATTTTAATACAGTTCATAATTTCTTCTAATGCATTTTGATCTTCACCATCCCATACTGGTTTTAGGTGATAATCAGAGTGATAATTTATCATTTTAGAAATTGCATCATAGTTGAGTCTAAACTTATTATGCTGTTTTACCATTCTTTCGTCCGTGATTCCACCTTGAGGGGTTTTAACTCCGATTTTAGGTATCGAATTAGAGAACTTAGGTGATATTGACAGTAAATTGATAGGATAATCAGTTTCCAGAAAATGGCTTCCTTCAGTTTCAATAGTGATAAAAATATTATTTTCATGTGCAAAATGTGTTAATTCATTTACTAAAGTACCATGCATTGTAGGTGATCCTCCCGTTAACATCATTTCTTTAATGTGGGGGTTTGCTTTGTACATATCAATTATTAATTGAAATGTGTACTTACCTTTCTCTGGGTGGATAGATGTGTACCAAGAATCACACCACCCTCCTTCACCAAAGAAACATCTGTGAGTACATCCTGTGGTTCTGATTACTACTGTTGGGTAACCAGCTCTTGAACCTTCAGATTGCACTGCAGTGTAAATTTCTACAATTGGAAGGATTTTATTATAATCCTCAATACGTTTTAATTGTTTAGATTTCATAATTTTTTATTATGGTTTTTTCACTCTGATTATAATGTTGGTATATATAATGCTGAGTTTTTTTCATGTTCTTTAAATTCTACTTGGGTTATTTTAACCCTACCTTGAGAATCATTTTGAACCCAAGGACTTAATTTATTATAAATATACTCAGCAAACTTCTCACACCCAGTAGCTGGAATTATTCTTAATTGAATTATACCTGCTTTATTCATTTTTATAAATTCTGGTATAAATGGATCATCTTCAGCCATAATTGTAGTATGGTCAAACATAAAGTTCATCCATTCTTTAGGAGACATTCCATCAATTTTGTATTTAGATCTCTTAGCTGATCCAAAATCCCATACCCAATTTCTTTCATCTAATTCTCCTTCAAATGTTATTTTAAAAGACACACCATAACCATGAAGAAAACTACAGTGGGTTTCTTTTGCTCTCCATTGACGAAATACTGTTGAGTACCCATCAAATATTTTTGTTGATTGAAATTTCATATTAAAATATTAAATTGTAAATTGTAAATTGTAGTGTGACTGTTATAACTCCTAATAAGACCCATATAAAGGGTTTTGTGTAATCTTTATTTCTTTTTTTACCAAAGGTTTGTTTTTTTAATTTATTGTTTATCTGTTCAGCATTCATAATATATAAAATTCATTAAAATGTTTGGTTTATTTATTAAAATATAATTGTTTAATTTTATAATCAAGAGTATCCTGTAATCCCTTTGTAAGTTGTGAATTCTTAAATCTCCTGTCAAAATTTTGTATAAGCCTTTTAGTAGAATTTATATGATTATCATTCTTGCAGGACATTATTACTTTTGAAACCCACCACCAACTATTACTCATATCTTTTGTTTCTATCATTTTATTTAATCATAAACTATCTAATACAGTATTTAACATATTTGTCTCATTTAAAAATAATTTGATTTCTAATTCTTGTCTATTTAACTCTAGGTGATTATTTAATTTTTCAATAATCATACCAGAAGCTTTAGGATGCAGGGATTTTGAGAATGAGAATTTTGAGTTTGTAATTTGGATATTTTCATCTCTTACCACTACATAATAATGTTTTTGCTCATTAATAAGAAAGTACTTATCAGTTAGGGGTGTCATCTTTATAGATGTTTTAGGGTGGGCTAATAATTTAATTATAATATCTATAAATTGTTGCTCTTGTAATGTTGGGGTATACTTAAATAATCTTTTAAATATCATATCTTCTAATTTCATATTACATTTTAATATATAAAAAAATACTTTAAGAGCCAAGTATTTCCTAATTTTTAAATATTATTATTTTTTAGACAATTCATAGTATGAATTCTCTGTCTTGAATTTAATATAATCCTCTCTCTGTTCAACGATTTCAGTAATAGGTGTAGTTAACCAAGTATAAAAATCACTAAAAGGTGACATTAACAAACTTCTTCCTATATCAGGTAAATCATATTTATCTTTAAAGGTACTATCTTCATTCCACTCAACCCACATTACTCTGGATGATTCTTTAACTAGTTTATCTCTTTGGCGTACTAATGTATACTTTGGTTCTTCTGTCTCAGATGATAAATATACTTTTGACTGTGTTCCTATTTTCATACTAATTCTTCATATATTCCTATTATTTCACTTAATATAAGTAAAATAACTGAGGTAGCCAAATTAAATGGTAAAGAAATATAACCTAATATTCTTACCCCAGATTTGATAAAAGAAGTAATTTGGTGTTTTCTTGCATCAGGTAGTTCTTGTTTTTTCATAATTTCTTTTTTATTTTTTTTACTTTAATGGGATATATATAACTCCCATCATTAATAAAATATCTTAATTCTTGATCTACTCCATGAGATGGAGGACTGATTCTTTCAATAATACCAACTTCAATTATTCCTAAGAAATCAAATTCAACTCTGTCTCCTATTTTTAATTTCATATTTGTTAATTTGATAATGATGCTTTAATTTCTATTCTATAATCTCTAATCTTAACGGCAGTTTCATAATCTTCCACATCTGAAAGTATAGCATATTTTTCTATATCTTCTAATAACTTATCAAAATCCCCTCCAAATTTATCTAATTGATTTTGAAGAAATAATTTTTCATTCATAGGAATATTTGAATTATAAATTTCAGGATGCATTTTATCTTTATATAACAGTCTTGTATAATATTCCATAACTTAATTTAATAATAGTGCTTTAATTATTGGTGTCCCTAGAGTGGGTTTTGTAAAATTTACCATATTAATTGTTTTATTTAGATTATATATTAAGAAAATATTTCAGAACTTTTTTGTCCAAGTAACTGATATGCTTCATACATTTTCTGCGCAGATTCTTCTATTAATTTTGCAACATCCTTGTCCAATTTACAAACTGGATGTTGAATTAAATGTCTATCGATAGTATCTCCAATCATATATGCCCTATCTAAGGCCTCGTGATAATGAAACTCTGTAAGTTTTGGTTTTTTTAGACTCATATCTTAATTAATCGTAATTATATGATTTTAGTCTATCTACTGCATTTTCTAATCTCTCTATTCTTTCTATGGGAGTAAAATCGTTAATATGTTTGGGCCAGGATTGTTTTTCTATTATTTCAATAACATCTCTGACTAGTTTTTTATCCTCCTCCATTAACATATTTTTATTATATATTTTATAAAGTTCATAAAAAACTTTTGCTTTATCTATTTCCATAACTTAATTTGATAATGGTGCTTTAATTGTTGGGTGAGGGTCATATCCAAGTAAAATAAAATCATTCAAATCAATTTCATCTGTTTTACCTTTTAACGCTGCTCTGAAGTTATGACCTGAACTCATTTTTAGTGTTGGTAACCTCATAGGTTCTCTAGTCAATTGTTCTTTGGCTTGTTCAGTATGATTTGAATATAAATGTGTATCACCTAAATTACCAACCAATTCATCAGGTACCATATTCACCTCATTTGCAATTATTTCAAGTAATAAACCATATGAAGCAATATTGAATGGAAGTCCGAGAAATGTATCCACACTTCTTTGATTCCACATTAAAGAGATTGCTCGTTTAGGAACATCATTCTCATTCATTTCTTGTATAATGTGGTCGTGATGCATGTGAGAACCTATCTTGTTTCCATACCAATTAAATCTTTCACTTTCACTCAACTCTCTTGTATAAACTTGAAATCCGTAGTGACAAGGTGGTAAAACCATTTGGTCTAACTCACCTACATTCCAAGCACTTACCATTAATCTTCTACTATCTGGGTTTGTTTTGAGTTCGTTGATTAGGTTTTGGATTTGATCTATTCCGTAAGTTGTCATGCGCATTTCTGAGTTATCAATACCGTTCCAACTTCTCCATTGTTTACCATAAATTGGACCTAACTCACCCCACTTCTTAGCAAACTCATCATCTGTTTTTATTTTGTTGATGAATTTATCTTTACTAATAATATACTCAGCTTCTCCATTCTCAGGTAAAGACAAAAACCATTCAGGAAATTTTCTAAAATAGTTAGCAAAAGCATCACCATCCCAGATGTGACAATTGTTATCAACCAAATATTTGATATTAGTATTCCCTTGAAGAAACCATAACAACTCTGTAGTAATTGTTTTGAATGGCATTTTCTTGGTTGTTAGCAAAGGAAACCCTTCTGACATTTTGTGTCTAATTTGTCTTCCAAATACTGAAATCGTTCCAGTCCCTGTTCTGTCTTGTTTTATTACTCCATTATCAAGGATATCTTGTAATA
>Ga0208160_1000385_pt1 | contig 21151 bp, 38 predicted proteins | sample CB_VirMetaG_FD_184536 | JGI IMG/M metagenome (GOLD analysis project Ga0208160, IMG submission 184536) | Freshwater to marine saline gradient viral communities from Chesapeake Bay - CB_1504_1 Viral MetaG (SPAdes) (version 4) | ecosystem: Environmental > Aquatic > Marine > Coastal | place: USA... | reverse complement strand
TCAATTTGTTCAGTGATTGCAATAGGGCTTTGGCCCGTTCATCGCCTTCATCAGCACCCACGTCGCGTGTCACCTTTAGGCCTTTGAAGCCATCGGCAAGCAATGCCTTGGCCTCCTTCTGCGAAAGTCCGCATACGTCGCGTAGCGCGGCTTCCAATTTCCGAATGTCAAACGCGCCGTCATCTGACTTCACGCCTGTAACCTTTGCAGCTTCATTCATCGGGAACGTCACAAGGCTGATTTCGTACAATTCAACCTCAAGCAACTTCCGAATGCGCCCGCCGCCTTCCTGCACCGCTTCAACCGTGCGATAGCCGATTGAAATACCATCAATGGCACCGGCCCGAAGCATTACCATAGCCTCCTCGGCCAGCTTAATGCCCTTCAGCAAACGCCCCTTGAAAAACAAGCCGCGCTCGTCCTCACTCAAGACGTCCAGCACGCCGATCACCTTGCTTGTATCATGTTGCCAAAGCAACTTGACCTTGCGCCCTGACCCTAGCGACTTGGTAAAAGCCCCACGTTCGACCACGTCAAGCCCTTGGTCAACAATGCCAAAAACCGACGCATAGCCCTCGAACTCGCCATCCGCGTCCGGTTCTTTTTTCAACTCGAAAGCGGCCTGCTTGTGTTCGATCATGCTTTTGCCCCGCATAGGTTTGTTACGTTATAACATAACATAGAGACAATGGCTATACCATCTTGCATCTGCTACTCCCTCACAACCCAAGTGACCTAGCCACAATCATTGCCTCGAATAATTGCCCGATCAATTCACGCTCCGCACCGCCAGCGGAATCGCGCAACTTTGAAATTTCATCCTCTGCATTTTTTAGCAACGGTCTTGTGCGTGCAATATCTTGGGCTTTATCAAGTAATTCCATTTATTTCGCCTTTTTGTCCATGCGTTCGAATAGCCGCAACAACGGCGGATATATGCGGAAAAATTGGGATTTATTGCCTTGCATGTATAGCGCAAAGCTTTCCGCGACCAATTCTTCCGTTGATGTTTGTGCGTATCGGCTTATGAGCAGCCCCCACTGAGGCGCAAATGTGCCATTCGGGAAAATTCCGCTAATCTCCGGCATCACCTTGGAGTGCAGTCGGTGTCCAAGTTCGTGAAACGCTATGTCTTTCGGTGTATTTGGAATGGCCCACTTGTATTCCGATGGGTCCATTTTTGCAAATATGCTTACAAAATCATCGCCAAAATGCACGCCACGTTCAGCCAATACCTTTGTCGCGGCTTTGTAATGCGTCCCCTTTGTTGCATGTGAAACCTCAATTCCTGCATCAAGCATATCGTAATTAAACGCCTTTGCTGCGCCAAGGTAATAGTCACGCTTCATATCAAACGCGGCAGCAGCCGAACTGTTCCAACTATATCGCGGCCCCGCCTTTTTATGGTTTCCGACAAATGCAGCAGGCCCAAGCGCAAATCTCTCCTGTACTTCCAGCATTGCCGAATGTGTCTCGTTAACCATCTGAACCTTTGCGCCGGGCGGCAAATCGACCCTATCGGCTACGGTACCCGTCATTCTTGCGGTGGCCTCTTTTATGTTTTTTGACGGCTTAAACTCCTGATATGTAAATTGCGCACCATGAACCGCCTGCGCCTCTATTGGCGATGTTGCCGCCTGAATGCTATCCCTAACAACCCAGCCCAACGCGCATCGACAGTTTACGACATTCGCCGCGCTGCCAGCAGGATCGCCGGGATACATCATAGCCTCACCGCCTACGTCAAACGCCTCGTCTTTGCCGACTATCTGCCCATTGGCTAAGGCGTGATCCTCGCGCGTGCGTTCATCCTCGGCGCTGATCCATTCCTTGTCTAACAATAGGCCAGTTTCATCCGCCGCCGCAAACGCCCCGTAATTCGCCGCGCCGTGCGTTTCGGTTCGTGCAATCAATGCTGATCTGAATGTAGACATAGACGGCACGGCCTCGCGCACCAGCTTTGCAACACCGAATTGCCCCAGCCCATCCTGATACCCACGGTCAACCGCATTGACGATCTGTTGCCGTGTGGTTTCCGCTACGTTCGTAATGCGGCGGCGCAATAATTCGCCCGCGATGTAGCCAAGAGCGATACGCGCCATTGTCTCGGCAAATCCCTTGGTTTCGAAAACCTGCCCCGACGATTTGCCTTGCTGCACAACACGCCCGCCAAATACGGTCATGGTTGCAATCGCCATGGCCTGATACATTGCGGTTAGGCGGTCCACATGGTCGCGTGCTGGTGGAACCTCGCCCGTATGCTCATAGACCAGCACCATATCAAGCATGGCCCGCGATAACTCCGCCTTGATGCGATTGCGAAACCCAACCTCAAGACGGTCCAACAATATCACCTGACGCCGTTGCTCCCTGCGCGGGCTTTGATCAATCAGCCTGCGAACCATTAACGGCCCGTCCCATATATCCAGCTCTTAACATCATCCGGCGTTAATTCAGGCGGCACAACAACAGGCGGCGGCGCTGGTAGCGGCTCAGTTGCCATATCAAGGCTGATCTGCGACGAATTGACCAACAGCGCATCGCCCCCATCAATCGGCTTATAGCCCTTCAATTCGCGGCGCTCGTTGATTGTTAAATCAGTTGCCTTGTCAGCCATATCCCAAAGCGTCTGCCGCTTTTCAACAATTGCTGGGATCTGATCCATATCGGGCTTGATTTGCAATTCGCCGCCGGTCAGCCATTCCGACCAATCCGATGCAATCCAATCCAATAGCGGGGATACGGTATCTTCCCAAAACGCAAGCCGCGCCTCGGCGTAGTTGGAATAGGTGTTATCGCCGGGGATGCCTAGCAATTGAGGCGGCACGCCAAAGCCTAGAGCAATGTCCCGAGCGGCGGCGTTCTTAGCCTCAATGATGCCCATATCTGTCGGGCTTAGGCCCATGGGCTTCCAATCAAGGCCACCCTCTAGCATCATCGGCCTGCCCGCGTTGCGTGACCCTGAATATTGCTCATCAATCTGTGCTTTTAGGCGGTTAAACGCCTCATCCGATAGCGTTTCGCCGTTGCCCATGACCATAGCACCGGACGGCCTGGCACTGTTTTGCAGCAACGCTTGCATCCACTTCATGGTTTCGTTGTGCTGATCGACTGAATAGGCGGTGGCCTCAACCGGGGAAAGCCCATACCAATCGTCTAAAGGATTAAACATGCGGATGTGCCGCAAATCGCAATCCTGTGTTGCCTCATCCGCGTCGAATGTGACCTTTCGCCCGCCTACCTCGTATGTGTACCCGCGCGGGAACCCATTAGCGCCGGGGATAACCTTCATGCGGTCTGGCCTTAGCTGGTACAATTCGCGAACAGAATTGCCAACCTTCACGCGCTCCTCGTAGCCATTGCCCGACAGCATCAAATAGCCAACCTTGGCTTGGATATACTGCGCACCGGATTGCCCCGGATTAGGCCGCGCTATCAACCGCAAAATTTCGTGGTCAACTATTTCCGTCTCGCCGCGCCACAGCGTCCAGCGGGCAGAGGCCACGGCGTCCGCAATGCGATTGACGGCCTGATATGCCACCACGTTGCGCCTATACGCCTCGTCTGCAAATGCCTTATAATCGCGGCCAGACCAAACCGCCTGCCCCGGCGTCATAATCAAAGCCGCGCCCGTTGCACTGGCCTTTTGTTCAGATCGTCCAAATACGCGCGGGAATTTCATGCAATGGCCCTTGTATCGTTTACGCTATGTTACATTATAACATTCGAAAAGGCTATAGGGAGACTATTGCGCGGTTAGCCAAATCATCAAAGGGCGCGAATACGGGGTGCAGAACGATTTCCAAGCATAAGCTCGGTCAATGCCCACACTAGCGCGTCAGCCCTATCAGGCGAGCCGTCTCCGATGTAGCCCGATGCGGTAAAGTTGCACATCTGATCCTCTAGGTCTGGAAAGTTGCCAACGTGATGGACTTTGCCCTGCTCATATAGCGCACTGATAGGCTCGGCCCGAACATGCTTGCCACGGCTTGCTGATACCTCCTTGTAGGCTGCTTTGCTATCTGCCGTGGCAACAGTAAACCGCACCATATCTCCGCCATAGTTGCGCTCTCCTAGAATCCTGTCAGCGTTGTGGCGGTGGTATACCTCAACGGCCCGCCGTCCCCATCCCTCAGGCGACATTTGGCAGGTAGCATCTTCCAGAACATACCCGTGACCATCCACCCCAAGACCAACCGCAACAATACCAATATCATCGCCGCCACCATCCCCGCGCGTGCCAGACGGGTCAACAGACACAACCACTCGAACCATTTCCGGCAACTCGGCAACGCGAAGGCTATCAATACCCGGCATTAGTTTGCCGTCTTGCGCCTTGCGATCCTCTTGTGACCATAGCGCCCCGCTTACCTCACTGGCCCACTCTCCGGCCTCAAATCGCAGGCGCTTGGCCGATGACATGCTTGCGAGTACATCAAAATATTCCGCAGGTAGGTTGTCCGCATTGTCAGACGGGTTAACCCGCATCTCCGCATAATCGTCAGGCTTGGCCAATGCCTCCTTTGTTCCGGGCTTCATCTTGGAGCGAAACATTTGATATGACCAATGCAGTTTAGACGGCGGGTTGCAGTCGAAATAAGCCTTGAGCGATAAATGGGTTTTGCCAGTTGCCGCTTGTATCTCTGGCGCAAGTTCACATTTCTGTGCAAGTCGGCTCATAGCTGTTTCAACAGATCCCCAAGGTATCTGGCTGCTCTCGTTAAAATACAGAGTTGCGTATTCCGCCCCTAGGATTTTCTCAACTCGATCCTTGTCATCAAGACCTGCAATCCAAACTTGCGACCCATTCGCTAATTCAACGTAAAAATCTGTCTTATCAAACCGAACCGATGCACTAGGGAAACACAACTTTAGAACCTTTGGCAGAGTATCGGCCCATACCGATGTCTTTGCATGGTTGAACCTGAACCGGAATATAGCATGGCGCGATGCAGGGGCATTTATAGCCCTCTGGATTATTGCCCTGATAAGGATGAATGTCTTGCCAGATCGCGACCCGCCGCGCAGCATAATATTTCGCGCCGATGATGATAGAAGGCGGTTAGCCTCTTTCTGCTTTGGGGTTAGGACCGCAACAGTCACAGTTCAGCATCATCTTGTGTAACGGTCAAAGCAATGCCGCCAGTATGTTCAAGATTATTTGTCTCGCGCCATTGCGCCCGCGTCTTCATCCAGAACATAGCCGCCTTGAGGCAATCGCTATAGCTCGCACCCTCTGCAATGGACGCGCCGGATGCCGACCTATACAGAAAGCTGGCTACTTCAGCGTTTCGCTCAGTCTTGGCCTTGGTCAATTCATCGGCGTAATATTTGCGAAGCGTATCATCGGACACGCTTAGAAATGCGCTAATCTCGTCTTGATTCACTCCGAACGATGAAAGCGCGAAAACCTGCGCCCTCAATTCATTTGTTGGCTTATGGGCCATGGCTTTTATATCCCCTAATTATCCGACCAATGGCGCGGCGCGTATGTCGCCTTTGGCTTTGGCCCTTCCAATTCCTGCTTGGAAAAGAACGCCTCGGCACACTCTCGAACTACAGACGAACTGCGTTCCCATCCATCCTGCATGTTATCAAAATGATGATTGATAAACCGCAAGTAAAAATCAGTTATATCACAATCCTCGTATATTGTGAATGTCTCGCAAGTACGGTTGGCGTTTAGGTTCATACTCGACAGGATTGTGACGCTGAACTGCTCGTTTTTGATAACCACGAATTTAGCGTGCATTTCGCTAGACCGGATATTTTCTTTCCCAAATAGGTCTTCGATTGCCATGGCGTATTTTGCTTGGCGGTTAACATAGCTATGATCTGTCAACAGGCGCACGCCGCGAATAAGGTCGCTATCAAGCATCCAACGCACCTGATGCGCGTCCTTGATACCTGCTGACCATGTGGCAATGTACAAATCTGCTGGACCTGTTTTTTTCAGGATGGAATGGATCATATCAATCAAGCTAAACTGGCCCATTGTCAGGCCGATTATGTGGCACCCCTTGGCAAATCCATGTGTTGCGCTATCTGCGCCGTCCTGCTGAAAGACGCCAATATCTGCTTTTTTGAAACGGAAGTTAGATGCGGTCATTTTGTGCGGCTTTCTCAACATCGGCCATCGCGGCCTTGATCTGTTCCATGATTTCGGCGGCTTGGTCTTTTGGCAACCACCCAGCGACATGCGCGAACCCTGCTTTTTCAAGGGTCCGCTTTTTTGTAATGCGATGCGGGGTCATGCGTTTTCCGCCATGATTTCCGCCAATGACCGCCCGCCCCACATGATTTCTGCATCATCGCGAGCACCGTTGCTTGTGGCATTTTCCCAAACGTCAGAGATGCTTGCAACAACACCAATCGCGCTACCATCCCAAAGAGATTCTGCTTCGGCGATATCGCGGGCAAAAAAAGCAATAGCAATCATTACAACTTTAGACGTTTCGCGTGAGTCTGCGCTAGCGATGAATACTTCAGCTTCTGCGGATTCATTAAACTGTGTCATTTCCGTATTCCTTTGATTTGGCGGTTAGCGTGTATCGCCTCCCTGTAAATCAATGTAACGCGAAACATGGCATCAATCAAGGTAAATCGTAACGCGATGCAAAATAAAACCAGGCGCTTGTCACGCTGGTTCACCGATGTACCGATAGCACGCTGTTTCGTATGCCTCACGAAAGCGCTTTGATTGATCGGCCTTGTTTGCCTCATAGCTCATTAGGGGCTTGGAAAATGCAGCTAATACCATTGATTGCACAAACTCGTTGTCGCTGACTGTCAGCAGTTTTGAAATGCTAATGCCCTCCTGCCGTTTGTCCATTATGGTTTGCGCAAGATCTCCGATTGCCGTGCAGTTTTCTACTTGTTCCGCCGTGAATGCGTTAGCCGTTGTTGCAATGATTGCGAATGCTAGTGCTGTGAGTGTGGTTTTCATTGTGTTGCGTCCTTTGTGTTGCGGTTGTTCCGTGGGCCTACGGGTCAATGTGCGAACCCCCATAGCCCACGGTGACGGTGATTGCGGTAAGAATGAATATGCACCCCGCGCCTCTTTCCGACTTAGCGCCCACTTAACGCCGTGGGTCATGCGAACGTATTGCGCTATTTTGCAGCCATACCGCAATGTTTGCAAGCGCTATTTTGGTGCGGTGGCGTTTGTTTGGGGTAATGGGGTTGGCTCCTGTATGGATTTTGCGACAGTTTGCGCGGTTGTTCCGACTGGCCCGTTGCGGTGTATGCGTTCGGCAATATCGCGCACCCCATCCCTTAGCCACGCTACATCGGCTTGCATCTCGTCCCGTTCGGCCAATATCGCCAGCGTCAAAGCCTCAATCGCGGGCGTGATATGCCGGTTTGTTACGGCTAGGCGTAGTGTGCGCTCTACTGTGTCGCGTGTGGTGTCGGTCATGCTTGCACCTCGTTTCGGTATTCAGTTACCCCCACATTTTCGCCCGTAGAGCGCGATTGCGTGGGCTGGGCCACTCTGTACAGCCAGCATATGCCACTGCCCGCCCTGCGGCTGCGTTTGAGCCTGCCCGCGTTGAATAACCGGCTCATGCGCAATGACGTGTTGTTCTGGTTCATACCAATGCGCGTTGCCACGGCTACCGATGTCGTGACGCCAAATTCTGCGACCGCATCCAAAATGCGTTGGTCGGTCGATGCGCCGATTTGCTGTGAGGTTTTGCCGTGGTTTTCATAGCGGCGGGCATCGTGGCCGGAACTGCTGCCAAGCGCTCGGTTTTCACGCACCGCAAATTCCGCCATATCATCGCGCAGCTTGATTGCTTGCCGTGGTGTATGGGCTATGAAGCCCGTGACCGTGCGTTGAATTTGGCGCGGTGGTGCGGTCAAGATTTCGTCGCTGAAAATGTCACTCATTGGCTTTGCTCCTGTGCTTTGCGCAGACCCATCAAATCAAGGCGGGTGCGTACTGTTGCGGGGTCGCGGCTGACTGCGCGGCCTATGACCGTGGTGCCGTGACCATCGGCAAACATTTGGGCGCATATCCGGTCAATATGGTCATAGTCGCCAGGCTGTTTGATTTTCTTAGGCCCGTCAGCTTTGGCCAACCGGTTTGCATGGGCGCGTTGGGCATAAAACAATTCCATGCGTTCCCGTGGCCGTGGGGCGCGGTCCAGTTCGCCGCTTACCTGCCAGGTGTACGTATGCGGCGGGCATTGCTTGACGGCTCCTGCCATGACGGGCAGGCCATAGCGTGCTGATACATCGGCGGCGATTGCTTGCTCTTGGTCGGTCATTGTGCTGCGTCCTTTGCTGTGTCTTGCGCGTCAAAATAGGCGTCGATCATCATGGATTTGACAAACTCTGCCATCGTCGCGCCTTCGGGCACTTGGTCCATAATCCAATGACCTGCGCCGGGGCATTCAGCTTCCAGCGTGACAATGGCTTGCGATAGGTTGCCCATAAGCGCCCCGCCTTTGCTGTGATTGCGCCTTACGCGCCATTCGATTTGAGTACGTGTCATGATGCGCTCCGAATGCTTTTGAATTGCCAGTCACGATACGGCGTCTTTGGTCGGGCCCCCAGCAATGACTTGCGCAGCGCTTTGAATGTCTCGGCATAGTCTGGCCGTTTTCTTGCGATTGCCTTGGCCCGCTTTGCGCCGCTAATGACTGTGGAATGGTCGCGCCGCCCAATGAAGCGCCCGATCTGTGGGTATGAATGCCCTGCGTCATGGGCGATTGCGTAGGCAATAAAGCGCGGGTGCGATGCTCTTGCGCTGCGGTCCGGCTCCGTAATGTCAGCAGGCCGGATATGGAACGCCTCGGCAACGGCTGCGATGATCTGGGCAATGCTGGGTTTCATGGCTTGGCCTCCTTGAGTTGGGCAATGGCGGCGTCAAACTGCTTTCCATCCGCCGCCATAGGCCCGCACCGTTGCCGTATTTTGATAGCCGCCTCCACCAGCGCCCGCACCTCTGGCAATTCCATCGCGGCGGATAGCGTGGGGGCAAGGTCTTCGCGGCGGTATCCGGTGAAATAGTCCATTTCGTTGGCGTCCGGCTTTGTGTCCCAGTTTTCCAAATCGCAGCAATCTTTGATGTAATTGGTCTGTATCCAAATCGTTTCCGGTGCCTCGATCATTCTGCGCCCCCCTTGCGGCTTGGCGATGGTTGATTGTGTTCTGTCATTGGTCAAACTCCGGTGCGTTAATGGTTGCAATATTCAACTACATTTTCACAATCGCATGCAGCTTGCAACAACTATTTAGCGCGTTAATCGATAAATGTCTTGGGCCGAAAACCATGCGCCGCCATGATGTCCGCAGCGGCTTCCTTGCTAATGCGCGGGGCAGCTTCAGGCTCTGCCGCTGGCGCAATCGTCTTAGCAAGCCTGCGGCCCCGAAGGTCTTTCATCATGCCGACAATGTGGCCGGGGTTGGGGCGCTTGTCGGGAAAGTCATTGCGCCATTTGCGCAGCGCATAGAGGATTTGCTCCGGCGTCCAGTCCTCCAGCGCATCGCACCAATCGGCCAAGATGCCCGCTTTAATCGCCGCTGGTGGAAATGATTGCCAGTATCCCGACAAGACGACCTCGACGTCAAAAGCAATCCTCTGACGGTGCGCGGCGAGCTGTTCCGGCGAAAGCGATTGCGCTACCCGTGGCGATGGTGTCGGAAGTTCCGCCCGATGCTGTATCTCTGTTGATGCCTTGATCATGCGGAAATATCCTTCTCAATCTTGCAATGATAGCACTGCATTGTCGCAGATGACTTCCGAACAATCACTTTCAAACACTTCTCGCGCTTTTTTTTCCGCGTATGGCTGCACCATGGGCATGCGCGGCGGAATATCCCGCGCGAGTTGGGGACCGATACCCCAACCCACTCAAGTTCATTTTGCATTACGCCGCCGCCCCGAACAAGTCACCCGCCGTAGTCTCTGCGTCTTTTAGGTTCTTGTTAGCCTGCGCAGCATATTCCGGCTTCAACTCAAACCCGATATATTTGCGGAACATTTTAACAGCCTGGAACCCCGTGCTGCCAATCCCGTTAAATGGGTCCATAACCACATCCCCCGGCTTGCTATAAAGCCGCAAACAGTTCTCAATCGTATCAAGCTGCAATGGGCATACGTGGCGCTCGTCATGCTGCCCCTTGGCCGCGCGGTATCCATTCAAAACATTGCCCTGATTAATATTCATCCAGACAGGACTTGCCAGCTTTTGCCATTCGTAAACGTCAAACTCTGCATGCTTGATCAACTCAACAAGCAATTCATCATTTGGAACAGTCGCGCATAGACCTTGCTTGCGCATGTGTTCCATCCATTTCCGCGCAATTGGTAGCGCCGCCTTAATGTCGCCCGGCGCAGAGTGTTCAATCCTGTCTGGATTATCGCCGTCCTTGCGAAAAAACAGCATATAATCAGGCATCCCAACACGGTTCATAGCGCTGTCTTTGCGGATCTGCTTATACAACAGACCAAGCGCCTTTGTCCGTTGCATCTCAACTACAGGGTCTTTCCAAATGGTGGCGCGGCCATGATAAATAAGCCCCGCCGCCGTATGAGCCTTGATTAAGTCGCCGCTAAAGTCTTGCAATCCAATAGCCCCGTCGCGGCCCTTGCGCATCGGCAAATCAGTGCAATGCACGCATGCAATTCGCCCCGGCTTCATTACCCGCGTTAGAGCATCAGCAAAAAACTTGTATTGGTTGATAAACTTTTGGCCAGTGCCCGCATTGCCAAGATCACGCTCGCTATCGCTGTAAACGAACAAGTCACCAAATGGCGGAGAAAAGATCGTCAGATCAACGCTGTTTTCAGGCATTGCGTGCATGCCCTCGATGCAATCCGAGTTGTGCAAAGCCCACCCGGCCCCGCTAAATTCTGGTTGTTTCATGCTGCATTCTCCGATTTAAGCCATGATGGAAAGGCTAATTCAACTGGACGGTCATATTTAACGCGTGTTTTAGATTGAGACTGCGCCGACTTCATAGCAACAGCCATTCGACGTTTCATTTCCTCATGCTTTGCGCCCTTTTCATTTATCACATTCCATATCGCCAATTCAGTATCAGCAACAACAATATCATTCACGACCTGTTGCTTTTGCCCAAACCGATGCGACCGCCTCACAGCCTGGTAATGCTGCTCATAGCTATAGCTGATAGACGCAAAAACAGCATGAGCGCAGTGCTGCCAGTTTACACCAAATCCAGCGATTTTGGGCTTGGTGACAATCACGCGAAAATCACCATCAACGAACCCAAGCAACAGTTCTTCTTTTTGATCTGGCGTCATATCGCCGCGAACCTCACGCGCGTCAGGTATCATCTTGGCGAGCAACTTGCTTTCTTCATTGCTTTCACACCACACAGTTACAGGCTCGCCATGTGTTGCAAGTTCCGAAGCCTTGGCCACCCTGTCCGACATAGTTAGCCTCTTTTCGGCATGGAAAGACGTTGCTGACAATTCGGGAATACGAAACAACATGCCTTCTGAATTTGTTGACCTGTCAGCGTCTACCGTGTGCAGTGTCCGCACAACATCAGGCAAAACATAACCTTCATCATCACCGCCAAGATCGCTTGGAAGTGTCGCGCACCGGCTCCAGCTTGCCACCCATTGCCAGAAGTCTTCGACCGCATGGCCCTTCAAACGCCAGTCCTGCGATGCTGTAGACGTGTCGTTAATAAACCACTTCGAAAGCATTTCCTGCTGACGCATGACCCCCAAAAACTCAGCATGGTTTCCAAGTTCCATATGGTCATTGGGCGACGGGGTTGCAGTCGCCGCAAGTTTGAATGGCGTATGTTTAAACGCTTCCATCAGCATCATGCGCGTTTTGCCAGCAAACGACTTCAGGATACTGCTTTCATCCAAAATTACAGCGCCGAAAACAGACGTATCAATTTTGGCCAACCGGTCATAGTTCATGACCATGACGCCGCCGCCAATATCTGCATTTTCTTTGATCTGTCGCGCGTCAATATTAAATTTGTTGGCCTCTCTGATCATCTGACCAGCAACAGCCAACGGCGTCAAAATCAATGACGGCTTACCTGTTTCTTCAACGCATTGACGGGCAAATTCAAGTTCGATGAACGACTTGCCAAGCCCCGTATCCAAGAAAGATGCTGACTGCCCAGAGTTCATAGCAAACTCTAGCGCCCGCGTCTGGTGAACTTTAGCAAGCGCGTTGATAGGCTTTGGGGTAAACCCGCGATACTGAACATCCACCGACCTAGATGCAATGTATTCCCGATATTCCTGCAAACTCATATCGCCCTCCTTGGCGTCTCCCTTGTTGTGCGCGGCAGCTAGGGGAGGACTAGCGTTCGGTTGGCCAACCTAGCCGCGCTTGTAATTATTCGCACATTGCGGGGATGATGTAAACGCATTTTTAGCGCTTAGTCGCAATTTAATCGCGTTAGAAACAATCTTCAGAAGGCGACCGGCCCGCGACCCCGGCAAAAGCAATTGCTTGGCTTGTGGCGTGGGCGTTGGAAGTGCGACCGGCTGAATACTTCCGCGCGTTGCCAAGCCATGTTCGCCACCCTGCATCCCAGTTGGCGAATGTTGTTCCCTTGGAATGGTGCCAGTCGCGGAATTTGTCGGCTTCATCGTTTATTTCCTTTGCTGAGAATTGGCGATCTGTTGCGTCTTGATAATTTCGTTCGCTTGGAACCCAATCATCAGGCAACTTTATTTTTCGGGTTTGTTTTTTTGGGGAAGCGATAGCTTCCTTTTCTTTTATATCTGGTTCTGGTTCTGGTTCTGGTTCTGGTTGCTTGGGCATTGCTTTAGCATTGCTAGGTGCGGCCGCAATAGATTTCAATGACTTAGCTGCGCCGCCCTTACTTCCAGCCAAAACGCGCTTGGAATGTGCTGCGCTAGATGATGCAAATTCTTTTGTCATCCTAGCATTGCTAACGCGCCCATTTGACCGCGTAAAAAACTCATCAAGCACAACTGACACAACGCGATTGAATGTGTCTTGATCGCAGCGCATGCGGCGCATGATCCAAGCGTCATCGTCTGGCAAGCTACACCCCGGCGACATCCAGCACAGGCGCAATAGGCGGTTATATGCGCCGTCCTCTTCCAACGTCAAATGCGAGGTTTTTGCCTCGAAGTCCGTTGGGTATAAATTGAAATATGGTAAACTCATATTGCCCTCGTATTTGGGCAAGGTCTTGCATATCGGCACCACCCGCGCTATGCTGTTCCTTGCATTGGATGCACTCACAATAGGCCGACCAAGCCAAACAATCAAGCCCCGCCAGTCAAACGGCGGGGCTTCGGTTTATGCTCATTTCATCCCCGCGAATATCCTGCGCAGCACATACGACCGCGCAAATGAAAGCACAAAAAACATGGATGTCACAGCAACGCTTTGCGCCGGGGAATACCCTAGCACAAAGGTCGTGGCCGCCCATGATACGCCAAAGCCAAGCACGGCGTTGGTTAAAGCCTCAATCGCTGCCATGATCAGAACGGCAGGTCTGAATCATCCATATCAGACCGCCCGCCGCCACCATCGCCCGGTGACGCCCCGCCAGATTGATACCCGCCTGCATCGCCATTTCCTCGGCTTTCACCGCCGCCCATGAACGTTAGGTCATCCACGCTGATGCCAAGATACGCCTTGCCTTCATGCACGCGCACGGTTGGCCTGCCGACCAGCACCAGCTTTGTGCCTTTGGTGATGTAGGATTGCAACGATGTAGCCCGCTTGCCCCATATGCTACAGTCGTACCACGTGCTTTCCCGCTTCTGGCCGCTGGCGTCTTTTCCATTATCAACCGCCAGTGAGAACCCAAGCACGGCGTCACCGCTGCCCGTGTTGCGCAAAACAGGGTCTTTGCCGCAATTTCCTGCAATAGTTAGTTTCTGCATTATGCTTTCCCTTCATTTCCATTAATCACGCCGCGCAATGGAATAACCACCTCCGCAGCCGTAAACTCTACCGACACGCGCCCAAACTTAACAGGCTCGCCCCATTGGAGCGATAAGCCCCACTTGCTGTCATCCACCCCAATCACGTCAGCGATACCGTCTAACCCCGCCTTGATGCTTGCAATAGCGTTGTCCAGATCACGCTTGCGGGCGCATGGCGGGTGAAACGTGACCTTTGCCACCACGCCCCGCATGACTGGCCTGCCTGCCTCGTTAAATGCTTGCTGTGCCTCCCATGCGCATCCGTGGCGATATGCCTTCTTTCGCTGTGCCACCTGACGCCAGTGCTTTCGCGCGTTGGGCGAAAGGTCTTTATGCGGCCATGGGAATGATACGGTTAATGCGGCCACGCTACACGCCACCAGCACGGCGATACAGATCAAGCAGCGCCTCTTCCTCTGCGATATCGTCCCGCGTCCGTTTGCGCAGCGCCACAACCTTGCGCAATACCTTTACATCAAACCCGCGACCCTTAGCCTCTGCGGCAAGCTCTTTCGCGGTGTCGGCTAGGTCAGCCTTTTCAGCATCAACGCGCTCAAAGCGTTCAATGAATGCCAGCAATTCCGCGTCTGTTGTTTTGTCTGTCATTTGTGTTTCCTCAATATTTCATGCGTTGCGATGTATTTTGCCACGTCACCCGGCTTGCGATTGCAGACCCGTTCAGCGCGGCGATGGATGCGGGCTTGCACCGAAACGGCTGGCATTTTGCGCAGTGCTTGTATAATCCAGCGTATCATTTCGGCCCCCGTTTGGTACAATCCAAGGCCCAAACATTGCATTTATATAGGGGAATGGCAAGCCTTTTTATTGCTTGCAAGGCGCGTTTTTGTCGCGTATGGTGGGCCATAATCAACGCAACGAGGATGGAAACAATGACCGATAAAGCCGATGCAAAGCCGACACATAAGGGGCTATATTCCGCCCTTGCTGCGGCACAGTCTGAAATGGGTAAGGCGCTAAAAGACGCCAACAATCCGCACTTCAAAACGAAATACGCCGACCTTGCCAGCGTTTGCGATGCCTGTATGCCTTCATTGTCGCGGCATGGTATCGCTGTATTGCAACCGCCGTTTGATGATGAAACAGGGCGCTATGTCAAAACTATTCTGGTGCATGGCGAAAGCGGGGAAAGCGCAGAGTGCCGCGTTCCGCTGATCGTCGCCAAGAATGATATGCAGGGTTATGGCTCGGCGGTAACATATGCCCGCCGTTATGGGCTTATGAGCATGTCGGGGATTGCGCCGGAAGACGACGACGGCAACGCAGCAGTGAAGGCCGCGCCGATGGTTGAACCGCGCCAAGAGCAACGCAAGCCCGCGCCCGCCGCCGTGTCTAGTGATGCAATTGCGCAGGCATGTTCATACCTGGGCGGCGCTGATGATATGGCCCACTTGCAGCGGTTATGGTCAAATATCCCGCGCGACATTGCTTTAGCGCCGTCAGTCATCGCGGCCAAAGACAAGCGCAAGCACGAATTGACGCTTGCCAATACAGCCGAACAAATCGCAGCGCCCGCCGACCTTGGCGGGGATTCCATACCGTACTAGAGGATAGCACCAATGAACACCCAAACCGAAAACCCCCGCGCCGTGACAGGTGATAACGCCCCACCAACCCCGATTGAAACGGTGGTGGCGCATCATGACAACTTGATTTGCGAGACTGCAAATTGGGCCGATGGTCAAAAAGTAGAGACCGAAGCGCAAATGCTTGAAGTTGACAAGCTGATCAAGGGAATGAAAACCTACCGCGCCGAACTGACAAAGGCGGGCAAAGAGCAAACCGACCCGCTGCACAAAGCATGGAAGGCCGAGGTTGCCGCCGTCAAGGTCTACACCGATGACGCCGATATGATGCAATCCGCGCTTGTCGCCTGCGTTTCCCCGTTCAAGACCAAGCTGGCGGATGAAAAGGCCGAGGCCACACGCAAAGCACAGGCAGAGGCATGGGAAGCCACCCGCAAAGCGCAGGAAGCTGCACGGGCAGTCAACACCGCCGATATTGAGCAGCAACGCGCCGCCGCCGCCGCAATGGCCGAGGCAGAGGCAGCACAGCGCAAGGCAAACGCCGCATCTAAGGATAAAGTATTAGGGATGCGCACGGTGACGCGCTATGAGGTGACAGATCACCGCGCATTACTGCATTGGATTGCCAAGTACCACAAAGACGATATAACCGCATTTGTTGACGCCTGGGCGCAGAAAAACCACAAGCCGGATCCGGGCGCGGATGGGCTTAACGTGTGGCAAGAAAAAGAGGCCTTCTAGTGGCTAAAAAGCCCGTTGCCATTGCGCGAATGAGCCGGGGGCAGTTGTCCCCGGTATCGGCTTGGGATGCTGAGTTGCTGGGCGAGTTGCCAGACGGAACTGAATTTGATCTTGTGCCACGGTCAAAACGATCAGGGGCGCATAACGCTTTTTACTGGGTGCAACTCGGACGCATTGTCAAAGCTACAGACATATGGCCGAATAGCCAAAAGATGCACGACTGGTTGAAACTGCGTCTTGGGTATGTGTCGCCGATATTTGGCCCCAAAGGCGATGTTGTCGGGATGACCATCGACAGCACTGGATTTGACAAAATGACGCAGGCGCAATTTAACGAATACCATGAAAAGGCGGCGCAGCTTATCGCGGCTGAACTGGGTATCAATGTGGATGACATATGACAGATTTTGCAGGTCGCGGCCCGCTTGGCCAAAAGACGGGCAAGCGCGGGCCGAAAGAGCGCAAGCCAATCTCGCCGCGATCCAAGAAGCGCCAAGCCTATGCGGCAACAACCGATTGCGCCGACAGCATAGCCCATATGGGCCGCGTTAAGGCCATGGCGTGCGTATGCTGCGGTAAGGATGGCCCGAGTGAAGCCCACCACGTAAAAGATGATGGAGCGGCCCGCAATAACTGGCGGGTCATTCCGCTTTGCACCGAATGCCACCGAGGGCAGCACGGCTACCACAATGCCAAGAATGCTTGGCGGGCGCGGTACGGGTTGGACGTTGATTATCTTGCGCAGGTCTATGCGGCTGTAGGCGGCCGCTGTGGGGTATAAGTCAACTCCAGAGGTCACACGGCCAAGCGAACAGCTAGACGACCTGATAGCGGGCCGCGCTGCTTGGGATGATGCGCCCGATGCTATTCGATCATGGGCGCAACTGCCGATATATGAGGCGGCGAAAGCTATCGTCGACGCGCCAGACATCGGAACCCGGCGGGCCATGCTTGTAAAAATACCCGCAGCGATAAAGCCACGGGTTGAGGTTGAGGTGAAACGGCTGTGGGGATTGCGTTAGGGTTTGGCCTCTGCGGCAAGAATTGCGCGGCCTATGAGTTCGGGGATTTGTGGGACTACGGCGTTTCCAAGTGCTGCAAGTCGGTGTGACCTGTCGGGAACCCCATTAGCCACTCTACCCACGTTGGGTTCAGCGCTCCATGCTGCCCTTGGGAAGTCAGCGCATCGCTCAAAGAGTTGGTTGCCCCCAGACCGGATGCCGCCAACGTTTCCGGCTTGCGCCCGCCCTTGTAATCCCGCTTGGTTGGCGTCGGCCACATCTGCCTGAAAACGTGAATTTCCAAATTTCCCGCCCACGCGTCCCTGTTGCTGGCCCATACGCTTTCCGGCGTGTAGTTTGCCGCCATTGCGCTGCACTTGCGCGGGGTAGGCCACAATCCAGACCCTTTCGCGACGATGGGGAGCGCCCAAAGCTGCCGCCGGTATGTTTTCCCATTCCGCATCATACCCGCACTCGGCCAAGTCTCCGAGAACTCGGCCAAACCATCCGCCACGTTGGTCGCTAGGGCCACTAAGCAAAGCTGCGACGTTCTCCACGATGACGTAGCGTGGTCGTAACTCGCAAATAAGTCGGACGATTTCGGACCACAATCCGCTTCGGGTGCCTTCGCCCATTCCGCGCTGTTTTCCTGCTGTACTAAGGTCTTGGCATGGGAAGCCGCCCGTGATGACATCAACGGCAATTCCGTCTCTTGCCAGAATGTCGCCTGTGAGTTTTGTAACGTCATGATAGCAATGAACCTCCGGCCAATGTTTAGCCAAAACCTTGCGGGGGAATGGCTCGATTTCACAAAATGCTACGGTTTCAAATCCGCCCGTGCGCTCAAGGCCAAGGCTAAACCCGCCTATGCCACTAAATAGGTCTAAGACCTTTAACTTTTCCATATTGATGCTTTCAAAAAAGACGGGAGCCGAAGCCCCCGCCAGTGCGTCGCGGCATAGCGCAGGGAGGATACACTGGCCGCGAATTACGGGGCGTCACTCACCCACCCCTTTAAATGTGAACAGATGCCGGGGCAGTTTTTTGCCCCAAGCCTTTTCGCAGAAATCGAACCATGACGCGGGCAGGATGCCGTTGAGACGGTGGCGATTGATCTGGCTATCCGTGACGCCCATAGCTGCCTTGATGCGTGGCTTGCCGATGGTGTCGATGATAGACTTAGCTGTGATTTGTGTTTTGTTTTCCATAGGGAGAATATGGCGTAAAACAAAATCGGGCGCAAGCCTTTTTATTGCTTGCATAGCGCGAAAATAGCTTGTAACTGTTAGGCATGAAAACGCAACGGATGGATGCCAAAATGAGCTACGCCCAAGACGCATATATTCGGCAGGCGCAGGCGCATGAAGCCACGTTTGCCGAAAGCGACGAACGCAAACGGCTGGCGAAACAAGCGCGAGATGATGCGGAATATGAAGCGACACGCGCCGCCGTAGCCCGCACCAACCCGATGCCGATTGACACAACAGCACTGCGCGGCCACCACATGGGGCTGACAGAATGGATGACTGAAAGAGGTGACTGATATGAACGCTAAAGAAATCAGCAAGCGGCTTTATGCGCTTAACGATGCGCTTTTGGATAAAACAGGCAAGCAAACCCAATGGGGCGGGCTGGACCTATGCGTCAAAGATGACTGTTGCATCATCAGGATAGCTACTGATTACCAAAATAATGGGCGACACAACTACGGAACAGCCAAGGGTGATACACCAGAGGCAGCACTGGACGCAGCCGAGGCTATCGTTGCATCATTGCCCGCGCTTGAAAATGCCCGCCTGCAAGCCCACCTTGATCGCGTGGCCGAGTGCGTTGACAAAGCCCGCGCCGACAACATTTCAGACGAATACGTGACGCCACTCACTGCAACGGTTGCGGCCATATCGAAGAACCTTCTCGCCGCGCCGATTGATCAGGACGCCAAGCCATGACCCCCGCCGCACAAGCCCTAATAGCCGCCGCCGCCCGCCGATTGCAGGAACGAACCGGAAAGGATAACAAATGAACGACACACCAACCCGCCTCGAACTATGGGCCACACGCATCATTTGGGCGACCATTATCGCCTCACCCATCATCATTGCAATCATCGCATATTTTGGAGCAACCGCATGACACAGCCAAACTTGCGCACCGGTGGCAACCTGCCGAAGCGCCCCGCCCGCGCCCGCTACATCCTCGCGGCACTGTGTTTCGCAATCGGCATGGTCTTGGCCGCGATTGTCGCAAATCACGCATATGCACGCGCGGTTGATGCAATTGCTAACCCGCACATTGAAGGATTTGACCAATGATAAAACCAACGCGATACACCCCCGCCCCTATCGCCGGATGCCCGCACATGGAACCTATGGGGCAAGGCGAATGGGTGAAGTATGAGGACTATGCGGCGATTGTGGCGCAGATGGCCGAGGTGAGGAATGATGCGCTAAATGACGCCGCACACGTATATCTGCATGGGTCAGGTGTAGCTAGTTGGGATTTCTTCAGTGACGCATATGAGGCAATCCGCGGCCTACGCACCCAAGCCCCCGCAGTCCCAGCCGAACCCGCGCAGGTGACGGCTATACCACACGGCAAGTGGTGCGCTTGTGGATACCCGCATGAAACAGGCGGGCCTTGCTGGGAATGCCGCGCAATCGCAGGGCCACGCACATGACCGCCCTATCCGCCGCTTTTGCTGGTCGCTGTGCTGATCAGCTATTGGACCGCCAGACTGCTGCCAATGATTGGAGATTGTGATGAGTGATGCACCGGAAACGATTTATATGTTTGCTTCCGACTTGAAGCCAAAGGGTAAATTTATTACATGCGGCGACACCAAATACCGCCGCGACGACCTGCCACCGACCCCCGCGCAGATCATGGCAGACCCACGGGTGTATGCGCTGGTGAATGCTTTGGAAGTAGCCGATATGTTGCTGCGAGATGCCGCTGACTACTGGGATGAACTTTGCTGTGATGAAGCAAGAGCGCCGTATACTGCGGCCTCAAAGAAGGCCCGCGCCGCCATCGCCCAACTCAAGGAGACTAAGCCATGAATGATAAGATCAAGGCCGCGCTGGCCGAGGCTATTGATGCTGCGATGGATGACGTGCATGACATTGACGTGACGCACGCGGATTACGCCCGCGCAGGTGCCGCCGCCGTTATGGCGCTGGTAGGGCCGAAGCAATTGGAATGGGAATACCCTTCAGACGGTAGCGCCCACGATGTGGATTGCCGCTATGAGGTTGCGCTAGACGGTAAATATTGGCGTCTGGTTAAGGGCGTGACTGGTGGCGGGGCTTATATCGGCCACTTTCCAGACCGTGCCGCCGCCCAAGCCGCCGCCCAGTCCCACCGTGACGCCGCATGGTGGGGCCAGTCTGTGCTTGGCGATATGATCGGGGGGGAGTGATATGGCGAAGCGTGACACGCTTACGATATTGCAAATTGACGGCGAGTATCGGGCAAAGCTGCATGGGTACCCGTTCACGTATCACGGGGCTACCCGCGCCGATGCGTTAAAACATGCTGGGGAGTTTTTAGACCGCTGTGAAGCCATGGAACGCGAAATGGCGCAATCCACCCCGCCACCAACAGGGGGGAGCCAATGAACCAACCTGTAAGCCAGCGTTACAAGTTGACCAAACGCAAAAAGCCCCCACCGATTAGGCAATGGCTACGGCTTCCACCCACATACTTTCGCGCCAATTTGGTTGTGATTGAGCAACTGCCGCGCCGTCCCCTCGGTCAGCACGTCCGCAACGCTTGGCCGGATAGGGTTAGCCCATCCGCAAGGGTCACTTGTCACGCATCCACTTAGCCAGATCATCGCGCACAGCATCGCCAGATTTCGCAGCGTTATCATTTTGCACCTCGTTAGCCGTTTGCAGATCATCCGCAGCTTTCGCCGCCGCCTTGGTTTTGACACCCCGCGCACCGTCTGA
>Ga0208160_1000384_pt1 | contig 21177 bp, 22 predicted proteins | sample CB_VirMetaG_FD_184536 | JGI IMG/M metagenome (GOLD analysis project Ga0208160, IMG submission 184536) | Freshwater to marine saline gradient viral communities from Chesapeake Bay - CB_1504_1 Viral MetaG (SPAdes) (version 4) | ecosystem: Environmental > Aquatic > Marine > Coastal | place: USA... | reverse complement strand
CAAAGTTAACTAATGAGTTTACAAATTAAAAAAAAGAATTATTAAAATAAAGAAATAATTTACATGGTAAAGCTTGGCTCCCCAAACAATTTCTCGTATATTAGGGTATAATAAAAAAATAATAAAGGTTATGACAAAGCAAGATTTTCTAAACGGCAAAGCATTTAAATTTAAAAATTGGAATAATATGGGTGACTGCTCATACTATTATAGCCAGGAAGGTAATAATCTAAATAAACAAATACACTCAGGAATAGATGGGGAAGTATTAATAGATGATTTTCACCTAGTGGTTAATAAAATAACAGATGAAGGGTTTGAAGGATTTAATATGATAATGATGAAGGAATTCATTGTAAATGAGATGTTTAGTGATTTTATATTAATTTAAAACTTAACTAATGAATAAATGAATGTAGGGTGAAAATACCCCTACATACTTATTAATAAATAAAATAATTTAAATATGATAAGTATAGTAAGACAATTAAACACAATAAGTACTCGCCTGAATGAATTAATCGAGGATATGGAACGAGTAATGGATTATATTGATAATGATGAATTATATAATGAGATAAGTAATAATGTTGTCTCTCAATTAAATACCACATCAACATATTTGGAAATCGTAATTGATGATATAAATGAATTAATGTATGAGGAAGCCCCGCATGATGGAGATTTGGAAGATGAATGGGATTAAAGAATTGTAAATGACATTTACCGTTCGGCACCGTTCGGTGCTGTTCGGTGCTGTATCATAAACGTATAGCCACGCATCGTTGATGTCCATCGACGGATTGGCGGGATCATGGGAAAGGATTATGTTAATAAGAGATCGAAAACAAATCTTAACCAACCCCCTTGTATATACAAATATATAAACCTCAAATAACCCCTTTGCAATAAAAAATATAAGAGGTGAAAAAAGAGATCTTAAAAAAATTTAACCTAATAAAAATTTATATATGAATATAATAGGAATAACAGAGGTATTATGTAAGGGATTAATTTTCTTTTTAACAATAATAGGAATATTAACATTTTTATACCCAGTTAAAATAACCGTTCAACCACCACATGGAGTATTATTAGGAGTAGTATTTACCTCATCATATTATGATAATGATGAATTAGAGAATAGAAAATATGTATTTGTATCAATCCATTTATTAGTAGGCTCTATTGGAGTGTTCATAGATTTGGGATAAATTATGGGGATTATTTGGCTTCCCACCCTATATTTCGTATATTAAAATATAATAATTAAAACAATAAAGGTTATGTTAAAATTAAAAAATCTCCCCTTCTTATTCCTTTTAGGAATATATCTTACCTCATGTACCCCAGAGGAAATTAACCCCTGTGTTGATGGAAATTGTGATGCCTCATTTTACATAGATGTAACTCAAAACCCAGGCTCATATCAAGATGCACAGGGTGTATGGCATGTTAAATGGTCAGGTCTAAATTATTTTAGAGTTAAAGGTCAAACAGATGAATTGTCTTCAGAATATATAGTAAATGGAGTTCCATTAATTGAAACCAGTTATGATTCTAATTTCTTTTATACACCCATAGTTACATGGACTTTTCCCTTATATTCATATTTAGGAGTTTTCTCTAATAATAATTTAGAAAATCCTATTTTTATAGGAAATAATATGTTAACTTTACCCCAAATAGTAGAAGATACTTCTATATCAAACTTAGCAGGATATGAAATAAATCGTTATTTTAATTTTTCCCACCCCGCGTCAAAAACGTTACTCCAAACGTACTCTAAATATACTTATTACCCAGTACAACAAATGCCGTTTGACCCACAGTTCATTGGTAAAACCGCTGATTTATACATTAGAGTACTATTTAATTCAGATTTTTCAGGATCAACTCAACAACGTTTTTATAAATTAAGTATTAAATTTGAAAATTAAAGGTTATGTATCAAGAAACAATTTCATTAGAAGAGGCTCTTTTATTAGAGCAAGAAGGTAAAATTACTATTTATAATCCTCATAATGTAGATTCTGTTTTTTCCTCTATAAAAGAATGGAAAGATAATTGGGAAACGTTAAGAAAAACTTATCGTAAGGTACCAATTCAAAAATTAACTTCATTTGCAAATTTTGAGTATATAATTGAACATAAATTTATTGAACAACATGATTTTACTACAGTAAATTGGGTATATATGTATGGACAAGATATCGAGGCTAAGGTAAAGTTAGAGGAATCAAATTCTAAAGGTCAATATGTTTACATTTTAACTAATATTGCTTTTCCTGGTATTTGTAAGATAGGTAAAGCTGTTACTCCTTCTAAAAGAGTTAGGCAAATAAATGGAGCAGGAACTGTTTCTGAATGGGTTTTAAAATATGCTTTGCCTGTATCTGATGATTATAAGGTTGAAGGGGAGGTTCATAGAGAATTAGCTAATGTTAGAATGTCTTCTCATCAAGGTTCTCAAAGGGAGTTTTTTGAGATTGAGTTTGAAGAAGCTGTAAAAGTTATTGAGAAGGTTGGAGGTATGTTTACCACAGCAAAACCTATTTATTATTAATTAAAATTAATTATTATGCTATTTATCATTTTTTTAAGTCAGATTTACATTTCTTTAGGTTTATTATTTACTTTCACATTTGTATGTATTAATTATATTATTTACATTGATAATAAAAATCAATTTACCTTTAGAGAAATTTTATTTTTTATATTTTTATATCCTATTGTTTTACATCACATCTTTAAATAAAAAATTATGAATGATAATTTTGAAAAACTTTTATTTCCTCAAATTGAAGAAATTATAAATTCGTTTACCTCTAATTTAGAAGGAATTCTTGAAGATAATAATGGAATTTCACAAAATAATAAAAAAGATATTTTAAAAGATTTATTAGATATAATAGAAGTTATTTCTCCATATCAAGATGTATTAAAACCTCAAATAAATGGTAAAATCAACCATATTAAACGCTTATTAGAGACTTCAAACGATGTGGTTGAAGGTGAAGAGCACCCAATTAATACCCCACCATTATCAGATGTTCAATAAAAATAAACCTCCTTTGAAGACTTCACACAAAAGGCTTGGCTTGCAGTTTTTAATTTCATATAATTAAGGTATGGAAGAAGAAAAAACTATAAATATAGAAAGATAAAAATAAGAAAATGAGAAAATGAGAAAATGGGAACTGGTAATATATGGTATTGAGGGATGTGGTTACTGTAATGAGCTGAAATATGGATTAGAGGCTATAGACATTCCTTTCACTTATATTAATATCTCAGATAATGAGGAGTTAGGAGATATAATAGAGGAGATATATAAATGTCCTGTTTACCCTATGGCTATACTCAAATATCCTCAGCAGATTGCTTGGCTATCAGGGACTTCTTTATTATATTCCAACTCAATCAGAATATTTGATACAATTAAAGAATTATTAATTAATATTACAGAAATATATGACAATTAAATTTTCAGCAAACCAGATAGCATCTAATTGGGATGAATTTATATCTAATATAGATACTCATATCTCAGAACCAAGACGTTCTAAACTTAAAGATTTTTACAATAAATATCAAGAACGTATTATGATGATGCCAGCGTCACATAAAAAAGAATATCATTCAGCATTCCCTGGAGGTTATGTTGATCATGTTAATAGGGTAGTTAGATGTGCTATAGGTCAGCATAATTTATGGTCTCAAGAAGGATGTGATATTTCAACTTATACTTTAGAAGAATTAATATTCTCAGCTATTAACCATGATTTAGGAAAAATTGGAGATGAAAATTATGAATCTTATATCCCGCAAACAGATGCGTGGAGAAAGGATAAATTAGGCGAAAATTACAAGTATAATACTAAGTTAGCATTTGCGTCGGTACCAGACAGAGGACTGTTTTTACTCCAAGATTTTGGTATTAAATATTCATTTAATGAAATGGTAGGTATCCAAACTCATGATGGTTTATATGATGAAGCTAATAAAAAATATTTAATGGGTTATATGCCTGAATTGAAACCAAGAACTGCTTTACCTTATATTTTACATCAAGCTGATATGATGGCGGCTCGTATTGAATGGGAAACAGATTATTTACCTCAATTTAAAGAAGATAAAAAAGTAGAAATAAAATCACAACCGGCTGCTAATAAATTTTCTATAAAAACACCTAAATTATCTAATCCTAATGCCCCTTTTGCTAATCTTTTAAATAATATATAATGACTAATATAATAACTAATATAATTTTAATTAATGTAGTATTAATATTAATAAGTGTAATAGGGTTTGTTATTTGGAATTTATTAAAGAAAGTTGAAAAACTTGAATCAATGATTGATGTACAAGAAAAATATATAATTGATTTTTATGAATTAGTTAAACAATCTGAATTAAAAATAAAAGAAATAGATACTAAACAATTATTTCAATCTGATGATGAGGTAGGTTTTTTCTTTAATACTTTAAAAACAATACAAGAAGCTTTATCTGATTATATTAAATTTATAAAATAATATGGAAACCGAAAATTCAGAAATTAAAATACTTCATATCCCACAAGAAGAGAAAGAAATACAATATACTAAAAAAGGGACAGTAAGGAAAAGAAAACCTAAAACTAAAAAAATGTATTTCACTCAGGACACTGAGGATGCAATTATAGAATATTTAGCTACTACTGACCAACATACCCGAAATAAAATTTATAATGAAAGAATACAATATTCCTTTCATAAATTAACAGAAAATATAATTCATACTTTTAAATTTTATTATACAGAAGTAGAGACAATAAATGAACTTCAACATGAAGTTACATCTTTTCTCCTTGAAAAACTTCATCTCTATAATCAATCAAAAGGTAAAGCTTTTTCTTATTTTGGTACTATTGCTAAACGTTATTTAATTCTTTATAATAATAAAAATTATACTAAATTAAAAGGTAAAGTAAGTGTAGATGCTATAGATGAAGATAAAACAATTGTAATTAATATTTTAAATTCTACATCACCTACAGATGATCCTTTAGTTAGTGAAAATTATTTTATAGAACAGTTTATTAAGTATATGGATTTACATCTATTTAGAATATTCCCAGATAATGAAGATGCTAAAACAACTGATGCTATTATGGAGTTATTTAAACGAAGAGAAGATTTAGATATTTTTAATAAAAAAGGAATTTATATTTATATTAGAGAAATGACTAACCAAGATACTCCCCAAATAACTAAAGTTATAAAAGTTTTAAAAAAAGTATATCTTAGGTTATTAAATCAATATTTGGATTATGGTTATGTTAAATTAAATTATTAAAAAGTTTTTATTTAATTTATATTTATAATAAAAACCACATCATGGATTTTAACACCATAACACTTTTTGGTAAAAAAACTTTTGCTGATTTATTAAAAGAAATACATACTAATTCTTCTAATAAGGAAAAAGAAATTAGATCCTTAATAGATAATTTAAAACCCTTCATCACATCTGCTGGTGATGCTGTTATTATTGTTCCTTTAATTAAAGATTATTTAGATGTATCGGTAAAAAATGATGATTTACTAATTAAAATGGCAGGTATTGTACAACGCTCCATGAACTCCAACCCTGGGTCAGATGATATCCTATTATCAGATTCAGATAAAGAAATATTATTTCAATCAATGAGTGAGTTAGATATTAAAGCTAAAGAAGAATTACCTAAAATAGAGAATGAGCAATTTATATCCTAGTTTATATCAAAGTATATCTAGTAATTCTAATAAAGGAGGAAATAATAAAGGTAATACTTTTTTCTTTGCTAGAGTTAATGATATTTTATTATCTACTGAAACTAAAACTGAAAATTTCTTTAATGATGCAGGGGGATGGTCAGGATTAGGTTCTATTAAATTTACTCAATTAGGTGATATAAATGATAATGGTGAACCTACACAGTTAATAGCTAAACCTTTATTTACTAATATATCTCAATACCCTATTTTAGAAGAAATTGTAATGATTTTACAAGCACCTTCTGATGGTTTAAATACAGATCCTCAATCTAAAACTTATTATTATTTAACTACTATAGGTTTATGGAATAGTACCCACCATAATGCTTTTCCTGATATACCAAATTTTAATAAAAAAATTAACGTTAAAAATAATAACTCCATTCAACAAGTTGAAGAAGGTAGTACAACATCAACTTCTCCTGATACTGAAGTTTTAAAATTTGGTAATTCTTTTAAAGAAAAAACAGATATAAGGACCTTACTCCCAGAAGAAGGTGATATTATGATTGAAGGAAGATGGGGACAGTCCATTAGGTTTTCATCTACAACTACTCAAAAACTCCCAAATAATTCATGGAGTTCTCAGGGAGAATTAGGATCACCTATCACTATTATACGTAATGGGCAATCCAAAGAAAAAAACACATCAGCCCCCTGGGTTCCCATATATGAAGATATTAATAAAGATGGTTCATCTATTTATATGTCATCAGGTCAAGACATACCTTTGGAGTTAGCTTCTAAAAATTTAAAGTCTTTTGATGTAACTGTAGGAGCAGCATTTAATTCTGCATTACAAATACCTGACCCTTATATACCATCACCTGATATTTCACCTAAAAAAGCAGATAACCTTAACTAATGGCTAATTATAAACCAGAATTCCCTTACTTAGGGGAACAAATAATAATAAATTCAGGTAGAGTTATTTTAAACTCTAAGGATGATTCTGTATTCTTATTTGGTAAAAAGGCAATAGGTTTTTCTTCAGCTGGTACTATTAATTTTGATGCTGATGAATCTGTTATAGTTAGTGCCCCTAAAATTTATTTAGGTTTAGGAGCAGAAGAACCTTTAGTAAAAGGAACTCAATTAACCATAATGTTGGAAGATATATTAGAGGCTTTAAGAGTTTTAAGTGCTCAATTAGATGGTACTCAAGATAGTAATGGAGTATTTTTAACTAATATTATAACAGCCAGTAATAGTTTATCAAAATCTGTGAGTAGAATCAAATCCAGATTAAAAGATATAACATCAAAACAAAATTATACTTTATAATGGCCATACCACAAGGATTATCTGATATTTTAACTAAAATTGCTCCAAAGCGTATAAATGATGCTGTGGAGAAGATATTAGATATTTTAAATAAAATAAATGATGCTGTTAGAAAGATTAATGAAATTGACTTTTGTAATCCTTTAGGATATATTTTAACCAAAGCTTTACCTCCTGGAGGTATCTTAGAAAATAAAATGTTAAAATATGGTAAAGATATAACAGATTTTATTAATAATGCTGAAGAAAAATTAGATCCCTTTAAAAGAGAAAACGAAAGTGAAGAAGATTATAAAACCCGATTAGTATCATACCAATCATCAATTGAAGAAATAAGAGTATCTTTAGAAGACATTATACCTCCCCCAGATTTAGTTGAAATATTCCCAGGAGGAGAAGGTTTAGTACAAACCATCAATCAAATAAATTTAGCTTTAACTGCTACAAGTGATAATATAGATACTAAAATTGATCCAAAACAAACTATTTTAACTCAAATATCTTTTATAAAAGCATTTGCTGATAAATTAAGACCTTTTATGAGTCCTATTAATATAGCTACTTTAGCTATAGGAGATCAAGCTGAAGAATTAAATAAACAGCTAAGAGATTTTATTAGACCTGAAAGATTTGCTTCAAGTGTTGCTTTTATTATAAGACAGGTAAAAGCTATAGATAGAGCTATTTTACAAATTCAAAAAATGGTATCTTTAATTAATAATATTTTAAAATTAATAAATATTTTAATTAAAATTTTTAAATTTGTAACAAAAATATTAAAAATATCCCCTGCTCCTACAGCTATTATTCCCCCATTAGTGGGAGGAGTAGGTTTTCCTGAAGGGATTATTATAACCAAAGCTGATAGAGTTAGAAAATTTCAAACTGATATAGATGATTTTAGTAAAATAACTAGAATGATATCTAATTTTTTAAGTAAAAGCATAATTCTTCAAATACAAAGAATTAGAAGAGAAATAATAAGATTAATAACTGGATTAAATGTTTTATATAAAAATCTTTTAGCTTGTCCTTATACAAATGATCCTTTATTAGAACAAAATTTACAAAGTGCTATATCATCTTTAGAAAATAATTTAATTACTTTAGATAATTTATTCCCAACCGCTCAAACAAATAATATTTTACCTTCATTATATAAAGGGTATCAAATTGATATTATAAAGGAAGAAGTAGCAGATGAAGGTATAAAATTATTAAGAAGAAGAGTAATAATAGCTGACCAAAGAGGAATTACAGTATATGAAGGTACTCCAACTTTTGCTACAGATGACCAAGTGTTAATAAAAGAAGGACAATACCAAATAGATAAATTAGGAAATATAGGTACTAGTGATGAAGGAAATTCAACTCCAACTAATCAAAGTGTGATAAATGAAATGAATGAACTAGGATTTAACCCAAATAATGTTAATGTTAACCCCAATGACTTAGATTAAAAACAAGTTATATTATTAAATATTTATAATCATGAATTTAGATGCTTTAAAAAAACTAATTAGAGAAGAAATGAGAACTGTAATCCAGGAGGAACTTAAAGATATCCTCACTGAAGCTGTAATCATAGCAAGTACACCTCAAACAACATCTCAATCAATTTCCAATCCCCTTATTAAAACTGAATCTACTTCAAAACCAAAATTTTCAGAAATCTTAGCTGAAAAGAAAGCCCCTGTATCTACAGGCAATCCCATTTTTGATATCTTAAATGAAACCGCTGATTCAGGAGAATGGAGATCAATAAATGGAGGTTATACAGCTCAAGATGCTGTAGGATTTGCTGGTGGAATACCAAGTATGGAAGGAATTAATACTCCTGTAGTATCTACAGTAGATCAAATGGTTTCAAACCAAGGGCCTATTAGAGATATAAATGATGTAAAAATAAATGCTGTACCTGATTTTACAGGATTAATGAGTAAATTAAAGGAAAAAGGTAAATTATAATGGCTTATAATATAATTAATATTAGTCCTTTAGACTTACAACCTAGTAAAGGTGTAGGTATAAAAATTCCTTTTGATGGACCCACAGGGTTAAATATTACTTATACTACTAAAGAAGCTGTTAAATCCAATATTTTAAATTATTTTTTAACAGGTAAAAGAGAAAGAATAATGAATCCCAATTTTGGGGCTGGTATTAGAGAACAATTATTTGAACAAATTACAAATAATACTACTGAAAATTTAGAAGATATTATTACTTTTGGTTTAAATGATTATTTTCCTCAAATACAATTAATTAATTTAAATATTAATGCCACCCCTGATCAAAATTTGATACAAATATATTTTAGTTATTCAATAAGAAATACTAACATACAAGACGAAATTACAATAAATTTCAATAACTAATAATGGCCAATTCCAAGACTGTACAATATTTAAATAAGGATTTTGATAGTTTAAAAGCTCAATTAATAAATTTTGCTCAAACTTACTATCCAAATACTTATAATGATTTTAATGAAGCTTCACCAGGAATGATGCTTATTGAAATGGCATCTTATGTAGGAGATGTTTTATCATTTTATATTGATAACCAAATACAAGAAAATTTTCTTCAATTTTCTAAACAAAGAAAAAATTTACTAGCTCAAGCTTATACTTTTGGTTATCAACCTAGAGTAACTAAAGCTTCTTCTGTATCATTATCAGTTTATCAAGTAGTACCTTCTACTATAGCCTCAGGTCAATATGAACCTGATTTTAATTATGCTTTAATTTTAGAAGAAGGAGGTAAAATATCTTCAAATTTAGATTCCAATATTCAATTCTTTATTAATGAGAAATTAGATTTTTCTAAATCTATACCTGGCTCTGAAACTGAAATTTCAGTTTACTCTACAGATGCTTTTCAAAATCCTCAATTTTATTTATTAAAAAAGATAATTAAAGCTTCCTCTGGAACACTAACTTCAACTAATATTACATTTGGCAATCCTGAACGTTATCCTACTGTTGATATTACTGATACTAATATAATAGAAATAGTTAGTGTGGTAGATTCTGATAATAATAAATGGTATGAAGTACCTTATTTGGCTCAAGATACAATTTTTGAACCTACATCCAATATAGCTCAAAATGATCCTAATTTATCTCAATATAATGAGACAGTACCTTATTTATTAAAATTAAAAAAAGTACCTAGAAGGTTTGTTACTAGATTTAAAGAAAATAATCAATTACAACTTCAATTTGGACCTGGAGTTTCATCAGGAGCTGATGAAGAAATAATTCCTAACTCTGATAATATAGGTTTGGGATTACCTTATGGAGTTAATAAAATGACAACAGCTTTTGATCCTTCAAATTTTTTATATACTCAAACTTATGGGATAGCACCTTCAAATATTACTTTAACTATAAATTATTTGAAAGGGGGAGGAGCTACTTCAAATGCTCCTGTGGGTACACTAACACAAAATTCAGGTATTACTACTGTATTTAATGGTAATAATTTAGATACAATTTTATCCACCACAGTTTTAAATTCTCTAGCTTTTAATAATGAAGAAGCAGCCAATGGTGGAGGAGATGGGGATACCAATGAACAAATAAGACAAAATACTTTATCATCATACCCTACTCAACTAAGAACTGTAACTAAAGATGATTATATTATTAGAGCTTTATCTATGCCTTCAAAATTTGGAATGGTTTCAAAAACTTATATTAACCAAGATATTAGTATTCAAAACAATTTTTCAACAGATTTAATGGCCACTCAAAATTATAATGCTATTTCATTATATGTTTTATCTAGAGATAATAATAATAATTTAATAGTACCCAATAAGGCTTTAAAACAAAATTTAAAAACATATCTTTCTCAATATAGAATAATAACAGATGCTGTTAATATAAATGATGCTTTTATTATTAACATTGGAGTAAATTTTGAAATCATAGTTAGACCTAATTATAATAATAGATTAGTATTAAATAATTGTTTAACATCATTGCAATCTTATTTTAATATAGATAAATGGCAAATAAACCAACCCATTATATTACCAGAAATTTATAGTAACTTAGATCAAATTGAAGGAGTACAAACTGTACAAAAAGTAGAAATTGTAAATAAAGCTGGAAATAATACTAATTATTCACAATATTCATATGATATCAAAGGAGCTACTATTAATAATATAGTTTACCCATCACTAGATCCAAGCATTTTTGAAGTTAAATTTCCTACAACAGATATACAAGGTAGAGTAGTTACTTTTTAAAGAAATTGGTTTAATGTATATTTATAGTATATATTAGATTTATGGCTATTTACAAAATATTTTCTGAAAAAGATACTTTTATTTCTCATTATCGTCCCACTCAAAATTTTGGTAGAGATGAAATATTAGAAGTTTCTAATGAAACTAAATTAACTTCATTACATACTGATAAAACTAGAGCTTTAATACAATTTCCTATAACTCAAATATCAGATGTTATTACTAATAAAATAAGTGGTAGTTTTACATCTTATTTAAAATTATTTCTAGCCAACGCTTACATTCCATCAGATTATACAATACTAGCTTATCCTATCTCAAAAAGTTGGGATATGGGATTAGGTAGATCAACTGATAATCCAATTAATACCTTGGGGTGTACTTGGAATATGGCAGCTCAGTCTTCAAGTTGGGTCAATGCTGGTGGAGATTATTTAGAAAATATTTCTTCTTCTCAAAATTTCAACTATATATCTAATAAAGATATTAATATTAATGTTAATGATATAGTTTTAGGATGGAATTCCGGTTCTTTTTCAAATTATGGTATTTTACTAAAACAAAGTAGTAGTATAGAGGGAAGTAATGACCCACTTATTACTAAATTCTTTTCAATGGATACCCATACTATCTATCCCCCTCAATTAGAATTCAGATGGGATGATAGTTCATATAATACTAACTTAGAACAAATAATATCATCAGATTTTAGTTCCACTATTTCTAATAATAAATCAGAATTTGAAGAAAACACAATATATAAATTTAGAATAAAAGCTAGAGATAAATTCCCAGCTAGACAATTTTCAACAACATCAGTTTATTTAACTACTAAAGCCTTACCATCAAGTTCATATTGGGCTCTAAAAGATATTAAAACTGAAGAAATGATAGTGGATTTTGATATTAATTATACTAAAATAAGTTGTGATAATAATAGTAATTATTTTAAACTTTATATGGATGGTTTAGAACCTGAACGTTATTATCAAATACTTTATAAGGTGGTTTTGAGTGATGGTGAAATTGTTATTATAGATGATGTATCTAATTACTTTAAAATAGTTAGATAATGGCTGAGCAAGTTCAATTAAATAAAACAGTTTATGGTAAAATTTCTTACCCTAATGTAATTAATACTCAATTTACTCAATTAGTGGGGGCTAACCCTACTGAAGAATCCACCCCAATAACCATAGAAGAGTTCTTCCAAGCTTATAATGATTTATTTTTTGAAATCCCTATTGATGGAGAATTTAATTCTCATTTAGAATTAATACAAAGAAGCACAGAGTATGTAGGTATTAATCAAACCCCAGATGAAATAGATGCTTTATTAACAGAAATAAATCAATTAAGATTAGAAAATCTTAGATTACAACAGCAATTAGATGAATCAAATTCATAATAAAAATAAATGGAAATAACTAATATATCAAGTCTAGATAGAACCACCTTCATAAATCAAGACTATAATCCTAAAGATGAGACTTTACTGAATGCTCTAGAAGTAAATAGTGAGTTTGGTAATCTTGAGGATAAAATAGAAATCCATATTATAGGTCCAAATGATGAAATTATTGAATCCATTTATGATTTTAGGAATTATAAAATAACAAATAGTGTTAATGATACTTCTTTATTTAATCAAATAGAATTAGATCCTAAATCAGATTTAGAATCATTTGGATATTTTTCAGGTCAATATGATATTAATTATAATTTCTACAGACAATTATTCTTAAGTTCATATACATCTAATTATTTTATATCAGAAATATCATCTGATAGAACTGAAATTAAAATTACAAATAATAATATATCCTATACAGAATTAGGCCAAACTTACTTAAATTACATAGCTACTAGAAATAGTAGAAATTTTTATTCAGATTTTATTTTAAATTTTGGTAGTAATGATACTTACATAGCTGTAAACATAGCTTTAGATAATGTTAATACCTCAATTCCTAGTTTATATATTAAATTATATGAACCTCTCCCATCTGAAATTAATATTAAAGATACATTATGGTTAGTAGAATCCATATCTGAACCTTATTCATTTAGAGTAAACACAGATTTTATAGCTGAAGATGTTAATACAACAATACCTTTAAAAGGACCAAATATTAATATTGATTTAAATGAAAAGGTTAACTTAACCACCCCTTATTTAAATTTATCTAATTTATTAACTAATTCTTCTACTTCATCTTACCAACAACTGCAATCTTGGTTGGATGAAAAAAGTATAGAGATAAATATTGATTATACAAATTTTCAAAATTTCATTCATTTTTCATCAGCAGTTGAAAGACTGAATAATTTTAAATATAAATTATCCCAAATACAATCTTTACAATCTGATATAGATACTTTATCAACTTTAAATCCTTTAACAGGTCCAACTTATATTAATAGTAATAAAAATATCTTACAAACAAAATTAGATATTCTTATTCAAAAATTAGATGGTTATGAATACTATTTATATTATGAGACAGGTTCAAAAGCCTGGCCTAAAATAAATTCTACTAAACCTTATATTAACGCTGATATAAATGACTCACAAGCTAAAACTTGGTTTGGTAGTATAAATGAAAACTCAAATTATTACGGGGGAGAAATATTATCTGCTTCTAATTATGATGCTTCCAATAGAGATTACATTTGGAATAATTTACCTGACTATATAAAAGCGGATTCTCAAAATGCCAATCTAGAATTATTTACTTCAACATTAGGTCAGCATTATGATTACATTTGGACTTATATTAAAGATATAACTAATCTTCAAGTCGCTGATAATAGACTCAATTTTGGTATTTCAAAAGATTTAGTAGCTGAGACTTTAAAGAATTTTGGTATTAAATTATATACTAATTCTAGAAATCAAGATGATATTTATTCTTCATTACTAGGAATAAATTCTAATGGTAGTTTTTTACCTTCAACAGGATCTTACTTAATTGATACCTATGTAACTGCATCTCAATATACAATTCCTGATAATGATATCGTAAAAGAAACATATAAAAGGATTTATCACAACATGCCTTATTTACTTAAGACTCGTGGTACAAGAGCAGGGTTACGCGCGTTAATCAACTGTTTTGGTATTCCTGAAACAATCTTAAAAATAAGAGAATTTGGAGGTTTAGACAAAGATTCAAATAATGTCACTACCTTTTATGAAAAATTTACTTATGGGTTTAATACTAATGGTAGTTCATCCATATCAATTCCTTGGTTACCTTTAAATTCACAATATCTAGATACTTCATATAATGATATAGTGCCTGATACTTTAGAATTTAGATTTAAAACACCTGGTATACCAGATGCAAGTCATTACTCTCAATCCTTGTTTTATGTAACTTCACCAACCGAAAAGTTACAATTTGGTATCCAATTATTATATCCATCAGGAACTAATGCTTCTTATAATACAAATGAATTAAATGAAGCTTATTCTAAGTACGGAGAATTAAGATTTTTCTTATCAGGTTCAGAAGGATATATTAATACAACTCCTTTATATTTACCTTTCTTTAATGGAGATTGGTGGAATGTAAAATTAAATAGAGAAACAGGAAGTTTAAGACTAAATCAAACAGGTTCAGATAACACCTATACTTTATCTACTAAAAATTCCATATATGATGGATATAATGGAATTAGTGTGGGTTTTGAAGGTTCTACATCTTTATTTATATCAGGTTCAACTTCTGAATCATATAATAGAGCATGGAGTAATTATACTACATTTGATATTTCTCAATATTTTGGTTATTTAGGGGGAGATGTGGATTCTAACATACCTTTATCTCCTAATAACATTTTTAGTGGTTCCTTTCAAGAATTTAGATATTGGATAGGTAATTTAGAAAACTCTTCATTTAATGATCATACTTTACATCCCCGTTCCATAGTAGGTAATAATCCCTCAGCTTCATATTCTGAATTAAGTTTTAGATTACCTTTAGGAAATGAATTGGATAACAATTTAACACAATTTTTAACTTCAGTTCATCCTACAATAGCTGGTAATCAAATAACATCCTCATTCTTATTTGAATCAGGAAGTACTTCTATAGTATTATCAACAGCTAAAATAAATAATTTAGCATCAGCTTCATATTATCCTACTATTTATACTTCATTAATTAATACTCCTAATATAGGAGCTTTAACTGAAGTGGATGATAAAGTAAGAATAACTGAACCAAATTTAATATCTGGAGATGTATTAACCCCTTATATCAGCATTCAAAAACCAGGAGATATCCCTTATACAAATGATTTATCAATTGTAGATATATCTTTATCCCCTCAAGACTCTATTAATGAGGATATAATAGCTCAATTAGGAACTTTTAATATTGATGAGTATATAGGTGATCCTAGATTAGCCTCTTTATCATCATATCCCTCTTTAACAGAATTAAGAAATTTTTATTTTCAAAAATATTCTAATTCACAAAATATATTTGATTTAATAAAACTTTTATCTTACTTTGATAACTCTTTATTCAAAATGATAAAGGATTTTGTTCCTGCTAAAGCTAATCTTTCAACAGGTTTAACTATTAAACCTCACATTTTAGAAAGAAACAAAATAGAGAGACATGAACCTGCATTTAATTTTGTTGATTATAGTGGTTCTATAGAAACAGCTTTCATATCAGGTTCTAATGGATTAGATTTAGATTTAAATACTGATTATACTGAAATTATAACTAATGATCTACTTTCACCTTTTCCTTTTAATCATACTGATAGAAGAGAATTATTTACTGGTGAATTAGAAGGAACTGAAGCCACTGTATATTATCCTAGTAGTAGAAGTATAGTTTATGAAAAAAACACATTAGCTGTTACATCATCTGTAGCTATAGTTAATAGATTTTCTGAACTCCCTTTTAAACCTACATTAAATAATATACTAAAAGCCAGAACAACTAACAAATACTTGGATATAGATTACGCTTATAACCCTAACACTCCAGTTAATATAAATTTCTTAAGTGCTAGTTTAGCTTTAAGTTTAAGAACAAATTCTTATCCCTTTTTAGATGCCTCTGTCCAAAATAGTAATTATACTTTAAAAAGGCATACTCAACCTCGATATGAAGGAAGTAGATTATTTGGTAGTAAATATAATATATACTCAACCAATGATATATCTTATGGATTAGAACCTGTAATAAACCTAAACTCAGTAAAATTTGCATATTTTGAATCAATTACTTCTCAATCTTTAACTTTAAATGGTAGAAGTAACGCTAATATAAAATATTTAATTGATAGTGCTTCAAATATTACTGAATTAACTGAAGCTAATAATAATTTATTTGATGTCCAAGCTATATTTAATAGAATCAATGTTAATATAGCTTTAGATAATACTAAATTTCCATCAAATCAAAAATCATTAAATGGATTAAAACCCATTTATGCTGGTGGATTTAGATATGAACCTATATTACAAAATTATTCTACTGATAATACTAATCATTCTTCTTTAATATTTAATTTAGAAAATGAATTAGCTATAGAAAATCCTGATGCAAATTCATTAATAACTTCTTCTGTAAATAGATTACAAGTAAATAGTTTTTCATTAGCCTCACCAATAACTTTAACACCTTCCTTAAACACTCCATCAACACAAATAAGTGCTATATTAAATTCTGGTATAAATGTAAATGTAAATAGAACAGCAGCTTCTACAGAGACTGTATACCAAAGAATATCAGGACAAATCACTGTTAATGTAAGTGTATCCCCAGGAAGTAATGAACCTGTTCAAGTATGGCAAGGATCAAATTTCACAGGAACAACCGTTCAAGCTCCCAAAACTGGTATACAACAGGCATCTCCAGTTACAGGTACAACATATTCTTATTTTATAGAAGGAATTAATTTTAATGATAATTTAAGATCTATACAAGTACCAGTAGGTAAAAAAGTAACAATGTATGGAGGTGGAGGGAACTCAGGAGCACCTGCATCACCTATTAGAACCTTTACAGGTCCCACTCAGGTATCTAATGGATCGTCTCCATTAAGTGGTGGTAGTGATGGTTATGATTCTATGTTAATAGAATTATTAGATGTTCAAGCTAATTTTTCTCCAATAAACCAATTAAATTCCTTTGGTATTATTCCAACTTTTAATACAGGCTCAGGTGGCCCTTATAATATTGAAGAAGATAATGGTTTATCCATAACTGCTACCTTTTCAATAAATGGTATTATAGCCTTACCTCCAAATGAAGGACTTATAGGTTCTACCATTACTTTACCTTTAAAAACTTTAAATAACACTAATGGGGTTATAAGAACAACTTTTAATTTTACTAAAACTTCTACTAGTCCTAATATAAGATTTACTACACCTCCAAATTCTACTCTTAATTTAAATTCAGTGAATAATGGGCAATATATTTTTACAGATGCTCCTAATTTTATTTATACTACTCAAATTATAGATAATGGATATGAATCTGGATCAGTTGGTCAACAAAATTGGTATTTTGAAAGAGGAATCAATAATTTAGGTCATTTTACTCAATTAACAGCTTCATATGATTTATCTACCTTATATAGAGATTACATCTCATCACCAATAGGGCCAGTAAATAATTTTACTCAAGTTTTACCTACTTCTTCTATAGATGCTGGTTATCAAGATATAACAGAAATTTTTAATCTTAAAAAAGGAAATTTAGTTAAATTTTACAACCATGACTCCAATAAGTACCCTTATGAAATTGATTTTGAAAGAGAAATAATTAATATCATATCTCCTCAAGGGTCAATAGGAAGTGGATCATTTGGTACAGGTTCATATGAAAACCGCTTAGTTATAGAAGTATTAGGAGATAATATACCTAATATATCATGTATTAATAATGCTAATTTACCAAATACTGATCCTATAGGAAAAATATTAAACTTTATTATTTTAGCTAAAATAGCAGATGAAACTAATATTATTATAAACCATGAAAAAAATATTGGAGAAACTTCAAATGGAATTTTATTTTCTGGAGATTTAAATTCTGAATTAAAAGATAAAGCTGGTAATATAATTAAGGAATTAAAAGCACAAAACTTAATATAAAAAATATAAAATACATATATTTATAATCAGTAATTACAAAAAACAAAATGGGATATTTAAATAACACCTCAGTAACTATAGATGCCATTCTCACTAAAAAAGGACGTGAATTATTAGCAAAAAATGATGGTTCTTTTAGAATCACTCAATTTTCATTATCTGATGATGAAATAGATTATACTTTATATAACCCTACTCATCCATCAGGATCTGCTTTTTATGGTGAAGCTATTGAAGCCATGCCTATATTAGAAGCATTTCCAGATGAAACCCAAATTATGAAATACAAACTTTTAACTTTACCAAGAGGTACTGCTAAATTACCTGTATTAGATGTGGGTTATACTACTATAACATTACGTCAAGGTGCTTCACTTGCAATTACTCCTCAAACATTAAATTATTTAGGAGCATCTACAGCATTTGAATCTTCAGGGTACACAGCTATTATTGGTGATTCAAGATTAATGTCCACATTTAACGGTGTTGGTATTAATACTACAGAAGCAACTTCTTTAAATTCAACAACTACAATTGGAACAAATGTTTCAAGAACTGTAATTGGGGCTACCATAAACTTAACAGCAACCACTGTTAATACTTTATTTGGTACAAGAAATTCTTTAACAACTACATTAACTATAACTGGTAGAGATTCAGGAGCAAGATTAACAATCCCAATAACTATAACTAAAGTAACTAGTTAATAAAATAATAATATGAGCTATATACCTTTTAATGCTGAAGACTTTGTAGTAAGTGCTGATTCAATTACTTCAACTTTATGGAGCAATAATAATTCAACTTTAATTTCATTCTTCACAGCTTCAACACCAATAACTAATAATGCCTATTTACCTGTATACGCTGTAAATCCAACTTCAAATACAACTGCTTTATCTCAATTTTCTCTAGCATACGGACATTTTGAAGGTACGGGTTCAGCTCCTATTAATCCTACAGTTATTGGTTCCTCTCCTTCAAGAATAACTTATGGTCAATTTAGAACATTAGTTAATGGAGATGAAAATACTAATTTTAACTTTGGAACTGGTAATACCAACTCTTCAGATCTTTACGTTATAAATATTAATAGAACCAATTATAAAGAAAAATTATTCTTAGGGACATTTAATTTATGGTTATCAGGTTCAGATGGTACTAATTCATCTTTAATAAAATTAACTGATAATAGTTTATCAACTGCTACTGTTAATTATTGTGATGCTGGTAGAGTATTTGATATAGTAAGTGGGTCTAATGGTATTACCACAACTTCTACCTTCTCAGGAGTAGTAGCTGGTTATACCACATCTGGATCATATGGTAAATTTTTACCAGATGTTGGTTTAATTCTATTAAATCCTAGAGCCTTACAATTATCAGCCAGTGAAGGAGGAATTGGTTTAATTCCTGATTCAGGATTAACTGTAAATGCTCTATTAAATACTAATGAAGGGTTATTTAATGCCATAACTTTAGGAGAAAATTTTCAATTAAATAGTGAAGAAACTATTACTTCTGATTATATATTTGTTAGAATAAAAAACAGTGATTTTAATTACACTACTAACCCTTCTATGATTAGTGGTAGTGGGGAATTTTATTATCCTTCATTAGTTAATAACCCTCAGACTTTTATTACAACTGTAGGAATGTACAATGATAATAATGAATTATTAGCTGTAGCTAAATTATCAAAACCTCTTGTAAAGGATTTTACAAAAGAAGCTCTTGTTAGAGTAAAATTAGATTTTTAATGAATGGGTTTTTCTTACAAAACATTAAGTTCAAATGATATAACGTTAACCTCCTATATAGCTAATAAGCAATGGGAGGTTACTAATAATGCTTTATCTCAAAATGGTATTACAATTTGTATAGGTGAAAATTTACCTATATCAAGAACCTATCCTTTTGATCCTATTAATGATATTCAAACTTCTAATTCTGAATATAGAAGATTAGTATTTGATTCCATAAAGCATTTATTTTTTGAAAATTACACTTCAGGTTCATTAACTGGTGAATTCTTTCATTCATCTTCTTATTTTAACTATGAACAAAATACTTTAGCTTCAGGTTCAGGTGTATCTACTTTCAGAAGAATTTCTACTATTGAAGGAAGTAATAACCCATCTGATAGAGGAGGAAAAGTTATAGTAATCTCTATAGACCAAAATATACATGGATCAGGATTAAACCCTAATTCAGTTTACATTTCAGGTTCAGGATATTATTTAAGAGATGATGGAGAAGGGAATTTATATAATTGGAGAAATGAAGGTAATTATGCCCGATATTCATCTGCTATATATAGTCAAGATGTTTATTTAGAATTAATAAGTAATGGAGTACAACTAGAATATGTTGGAAATGTATTTTATTCTCATGGTTTAATTGTAATAACAAATAAAGATTATTTATGTGTATTTGGGGCCCCTCCAGCTGCTGTAAATGATTATTTTTCATATTTTAATATGGATGCACAAAACCCATTTGATATTTTAAGTAATGATATATGTGATTGTGGAGTTTTGGATATAACTTCTTTTAATACATCATCAATATTAGGTTCTACTTTTCCTAATTTTACTTATGATAATGGTTTTATAACCATAACCCAAGACCAAACTAGTGTAATACCTGGAGACTATAATATAGGTTATACAATAGCCAATTCATCTGGTTTAACAAGT
>Ga0208160_1000382_pt1 | contig 21230 bp, 26 predicted proteins | sample CB_VirMetaG_FD_184536 | JGI IMG/M metagenome (GOLD analysis project Ga0208160, IMG submission 184536) | Freshwater to marine saline gradient viral communities from Chesapeake Bay - CB_1504_1 Viral MetaG (SPAdes) (version 4) | ecosystem: Environmental > Aquatic > Marine > Coastal | place: USA... | reverse complement strand
CCTCTACATTACTTATTTTATCTGTATCTCTACCTATATATGCCATTTATTAACTCTTAGGGTTATTATCTTTTATACTTTGTATTCTAGTTTTCCAAGCATCAATGTTATGGTAGATTTCATCTAATTGATCTCCCCAAGAACCATAGGCTTGTCGTCTTGCAGCATCTACTTGAGCATTAGCTTCAGCAGTATTTGCAGCAGTTTCATAAGATGTTAGTTGTGCGTCAGTTGGTTGTGCAATATCTAAATTCCACTCAGCTATATAAACACCTTGACCATTGCTGTCGTCTTGCAACTTAACATCATTTAAAAAATCTACATCAGCTACTCCATTAGCTTTGCAGTATTCTTTTATTTTTGTACTTAGTTGTGCCATAGTTTTACCTCCTTATTCTATAATTTTGTATGCTCCAAAATTACCGTTAGTATTAACTCTACCACCAGTAGCATCCGTTGCTTCTATTCTGCAAAAAACCTCTAAATAATCTCCAGCATTTAATTGTACTGCGGCAAATTGTGATAGCGGTGTTAATCTTACTGGATTACTCAAAAAAATAGCTTCATTACCACCACCACCTGTTATAGAAGAATTATTTTTTCTTATATCAATTACAGCACCATCTAAATTAGAAGACACTTCTGAATCTATAATAATCTTAGAGTACACAGCATATTTTCCACCTTGTCCGCTTGGTACTGTAAAACGATAATTTGTAACATTATCATAAGCACCACTTTCGGTGTCATACACTACACTATTAAATTGAACTTTTGTTACAGTGTCATCAGATAAAGATTGAGATGCTGAATTTCTTACTAAAAAAGCTGGAGTGTTTTTCATGTTACTAGCAAGTGTAATTGTTTTGCTAGAAAAATCTAAAGAACTGCCAAGTTGTGAAGTTCCAACAGAACCACTTGGAGGATTTACTGTTTGAACAGCTTTACCTAAAAAAATTGCATACATATCATCTGATGCAGATGTGGCACTTGTTAAAGTTAAACTTGTACCAGATGCTGAATAACTACCAGGTTCTTGTCTAACAAAGTTAATAAATAATGCCAATTCATTTTCGTTAGCTACAGGATAGTCAAGTGTGTAAGATGTAGTCGCACTTGTAGTAAAGTCTTGCTTAGCAAAACTTGTGTAACTTAATGCTGGTTGATTTCCAATGAAAGGCATTAACTAAAATCTCCTATGTACTTATTGCATCTACTGTTGATACCCAAACATCTAATGATGAAGCTGTATCTGATTGAACATAAATTCTATCACCAGATTGAACTACAAATTTAGCACCACCATCTAATACTTGTAATGCTGATCCACTTGGTATTGGTGCATCTTTAATTAGATAGATGTCGTTAGCACCATCATTAATATATACAGATGCAACTACAGCAGAAGCTGTAACATTTGCAACTGATATACCAACAATAGTATCATAACTATCAAATGCTGCACCACTAGGTATAGCAGTAGCACTTATGCCTACATTGTTGCTTGTATATCTTCTAAAGTTTTGTGCCATATATCTCCTTTATTATAATGCAATCGCCATGGCTATAGCGAATCCATTTGTTGCTAAATTGGAAGTATCAGTAGCTTCAATGTTTGTCCACGCACTTCCATCATAAAATTTCAATCTATTATCAGTAGAATTATAAAATAAATCACCTTCATCTAAAGATGAAACAGGATTTGTACTACCAATTCTATAAATATTTGCAAATGAATTAACAGATGCAATATTACTAGCTACTGTTCCAATATTGTTAGATCCAGATAAATCAGTTGCTACAGTACCTATAGTATTACTACCAGTAAGATCTGTTGCTATTGTTCCAATGTTATTAGAACCAGATAAATCTGATGCAACAGTTCCAATTGTGTTAGATCCACCAAGATCATTAGCAATAGCTGTAATATTTGCATTAGCTCCAGCAACAGTAGAAATATTATTAGTTGGAGATATTTGACCAGCAACTAAAGTTATATTAGCAATATTTGTAGCATTACCAACTGTATTTACATCTGTAATATTATTAGCAACTGTATCAATTTCAGAAACAGCTTCATTTAAATCATCGGCTACAGTTTCTACTTCTGATATAGCTTCATTAAGATCGTTAGCTACTGTTATTACATCAGCAATATTTGTTGCTACCGTATTTACTGAAGCAATATTTGTAGCAACAGTACCAATATCTGTTGCATCATTTGCAACTGCTGTAACATTAGCAGCTATACCACTAACTGTACTTACATCATTAGCTATTCCTGCAATTGTAGTAATATCAGTTATGTCTTGAGCAAACTCTAATCCTGTACCTGCACTATTAACAGATAAAACTTTATTAGCAGATAAGTTTGGAAATGTAATATTAAATGTATTTGAAGTAGTAGCAGCAGCTTTTGGAGAGAATTTTAAATCTCTTTCTAATTGCTGAGCCATAGCAATAATTTTATCTAATTCAGTATTAAGTGAGTTGATTTGAAAAGCTCCAGATGTTGGAAAGTCTGTAGTTCTTTCAATAGCTAAATCTCTATAAATTGTAATAATATCATTTAATGTTGCACCAGATCCACCTAGTGTAATAGATCCACCACCAGTTTGTCCTGCTCCAGATACCGAATATTCTGATGCTGTACTTGGTGATGCAGCAAAAGTTAATTGTGTTGTACCATTAAATACTTTTAAATCTGCATTAGCAAAAAATTCAAATGGAACAGTAAAGCTAGTCTGTCCAGCTGTTGCAGTATATTGAACTCGAGGTTCTGTATCAGATATAATTATAGCCATTAACGAAGTCCTTTTTCTATGTCATCAAATAACCAATCCAAATACCATACATTTTGAAATGGTATTAATCTACGCACATTACGTGCTGTGTAATGATTATATTTGTTTGCACCTACATCATACATAATATCAAACACATTATAAATTTGTCCTGCTGATGGGCCTAATAATCCAACTTTAGATTTCATAGAAGATCCATAAGGTTTACCTTCACCAAACATTGGAGCTATACCAATTCTATTATCTGTTAAAGCTTCAATAGATCTATTAATATCTGTGTAGATTCCTGCTAATCCAGATCTATCAAAACCATTTAATAATTTTTGAGTTAATGATAATTTAGAATAATCTTTACCAAATCTAAACTCATGATAAATAGCATCAATCATCATACCAGATCCTAATAATAAAAATGCTCCAAATAAAAAATCCATATCTTTTTCTTGCATACCTCTCATCAACATTCTTTGATTAGCAGCCATAGCAAATTTTTTAAACTGAGCAATAGTAGATCCTAATTCATATGACATCCATAATGGAGTATCACCTTTGCCTGGAGTTACAATTGTAATATTAATATCTTTATTAAGAGCTGCACCAAATGCTTGTTTAGCAGCATCATCTGTCCATTCAGCTGTATTAGCCATAAAATTATGTTCTAACTTAGTACCATGTTTTTCAAACTCATTAGCTATTCTTTTTGCCATTTGTTCATCAATACCGGAAGATGCTAATGCAGTTTTCCATTTATCAGCTAAAGGATTACTTTTAGACCATTTAATAGAATCTTCAATTATTCTAGATCCAATAGTAACTGATGCAGCACTTTTCATAAATTCTGTCCATCTAGACATCATGTTAATATACATAAAGTTAAAGTTTGCTGCTTTACCCATAGCACCTTCAACTTTAGATCCCATACCAAACATATCTCCAATATCAGAAAATAACATAGCTCTTTGACCAGTAATCATATCAACTGCTTCTGCAAATGATTGAGCTTCTTTTTTACCAAGTTTAAAAATACCTGTTCCATTTTTGCCTGATAACATATCTGAGTACATTTCAAATTGTGTTTTAAATCCTCTTTCAATACCAGATGTCATAACAGTTCTAGCTACATCTGATACTGCTGCCATAAACCCTGTAAGCATAGTAAGAGCATTATAATGTTTCATTCCTCTCATAGCTCTAGAAGTCCAATGATGAGGATTAGCAGGTAAACCAAAAGTACCTCTAACTAACTCTACAGAAGATTCTAAATCTTCTAATACTTGATTTCTTTCTTTAACAAGTTTTAATTTTTCTTGTTTATTTTTAGCTAAATTAATTCTTTTATTATATTCTGAAGCAACTTGGTAAATACCAGGACTTGTCATTGATTCAGATTCAGAAATATATTTAATACCTAAAGCATTAGGATCACCATATTTTTTAGTAAATAATATATCTGGAGATATTTGTCTGTAATAAGATTTCATTAATGAAAAAATATCACCAACAATAAAATTGTTATCTATTAATTTAGCTTGTGTTTCTGGTAATAAATTTAATTCTCTAGCTCTAGTAGATCTAGCATATCTAGGTCTATTAAAAGCAAATCTTTCATAAATAAGATCATCAACATTATCTGTGTATTTAGTTTTTTCAAATCTAATAAAAGGAAAATGATTTGATAAATCTTCTACTAATTGATTTAATTTTTTATTATTAATAACTAAACCACGTTTAATAAAGTCTTCTCTAATAATTTCTTTAAATAAATTTTTATTATTATCGATTGCAGGTTTATTGTAAATAATATTAACATAATCTTCTACTAACTTATCTGCTCTAATTAATCTTTCTTTTAATTTTTTAATTTTATTTGTAATTTCTGTTGCTGTGTATTGAGAAGTTTGACCATCTATTTTAGATTTAAAACTAATAGTTCCTTCTTTTTTTTTCTTTAATGTATCTAATGCAGATTCCCAAAATTTAAGTTCTTGTTCAATTGGAATTTTACGAATACCAAGTTCTTGTACTTCTTTACCAAGTGGGCCATAAACTTTTTCTTGTGTAATTCTAGCAGCAGCCGCTACTTCTGGCACTTCATGTTGCATTTTATTTAATCTAGCTTTAGCAACTTCTGTACCAAATTGTGTAATAGACATATAATCATTATTAAATCTATTTGATAAATTAATTCCTAATTCAGTAGTTGGTGATTTACCTTGTACTCTTTTTAAATAAAGTAAGTATTGATCTTTAATACCTTTCATAGCTTCTATATTTCCAACTTCCATCATTCTTAATTTAGTTTCTATAGATGCCTCAGATGCTTCAAAACCATATTGTTTTGTATTTTTTAATTTTAATAATGGAGTATCAAGAATATCTGCAATCATTTTTCTTGCATTTAATGATTTTGATTTAGCTAATCTAAATACAGGTGTCCATGGGCCACCTTCACCAAATATTCCTAAATTAGTTTTAATAAATTCTTCACCTTCAAATTCTTTTTTAGGTGTACTTTGAATTTTATTTTCTGCTGTAGCAGCTCCTACTGATCCAGGCTTAACTTGTTGATTAGGATCTACAAAATTACCATCTTGATATATTTTATTATCTACAGTTTGTTTTTTAGGAGTATTGTATGCTTTATCAGCTTGAATAATTTTATCTTGTACTTTAGCTCCAATTTGACCTTTAGCCATTTTATTTAAAAGATAAGGAACACCATATCCTCCAGCTACAACCCAAGGAACATATTCATCTGGTCTTGTAGGATCTAATACTTGTTTAGATAATTCTTCTGCTGTAAATGCTGATCCAAATACTTTTGCACTTTGACCAAACTTAGATGCTAATAATAATGTAGATGGATCTAAAAATGCACCAGTTATTTTACCAATATGATACCAAGGACTTGCATAATTAGTTTCTGCTTGTATATTTAATTTATTTATAATAGCTGTAGTTTCTTCAGCACTTCTACTAAACATAAACATATCATATAAATCTTCATAGTTTTTTAATCTAGGATCTTCTTTTGGATTATATGTTTCATCTGGTATAAAATCTTGATGATTAACCATATGTTCAAAAGCAATACTAGTTAAATTTTCATCTGCAAATCCTTTAGAAAAATCTTTTACAGGATTAAATTGTACAGGATTGTTTCTTTCTTGTTTTAAACTTTCTGCATCAGCAGGTGTAAATGGATAAGCTGTCATTAATCTATTTTACCTAATCTACCACCAAAAGAATTAATACCTCTAGTATATCCTTCAAAAATCATTTCATCTAAAAATAATTGATTATTAGGTGGATAGTATTGATTAAATGCTTCGCTTCCCATTTCATGTTCAATCATAAATTTAATTAACATATTCATTTGATTTCCATCAAAAAAGTTAATTGCTGTATCTCTAGTAAAATCAGTTTTTTCTTCTAAAGCATTTAAATAGTTTTCGCTATCAACTGCATACACACTTAATATTTCTTCAACAGTAGGATTATTTCCATATCTTTTAGTAGTTTCATTTTTAATTAATGTTGAATTATTAATCATAACTTTTACACCTGCTCTAATAGAATCTACAGGACTAGCAAATATAGCTGCTTGATTACCTGTTGATATATCTTTTAATTCACCATCCCAAGTTTCATCAGTTTTCATAACTGCCATATAGTTATTGGTTCTTAATGTTAATGGTAAATCTTTATTTTGATAATTATTATAAACATATTGTCTATATGTTTTTTGAATATTTTCTTGAGTATAAGAAGTTTTATGTGGTGGTGTTCTAGCTTCTAATAATTTTTGTTTATCAGTTATTCTTCTATTTCCCATAATCTGTTGATCATAAGAAACCATTTCATCTATTTCGTTATTAATTTCAGCTGCTTCATTGTAGTATTTTTCAACATCTATATCTTTACCTAAAAGTTTAAATATAACATTAAATGGTTTTACTTCTTTTGGTACATCATCAACTATTGGAAAATCTGGATAAAATCTATAATCAGATGCTTCAACAAATGTTTTAGTTGTTGCAAAGAAAAATTTTTGTAACCATTTTTCTGTAGCTGAATCACCATCTATAAATCTACCTAATTTTTTATTCATAAATAAATCAAATTTTTTCTCAGCTATTTCTTGAATTACTTGCGCTCTAGAAGTTGGCATACCTTCAATTAATTTATTACTTCCTAATCCAGTAGGATCAAAATAATTATCACCTTGAGTTAAATTAATTAATTTTCCTTCATGTAAAATTTTTGCATGATAGTTTGGAACTTTTTTATCTTTGTTATCAATACTATAAGTACCTGCAAATTCTACAATAAGATTTTTATAATTTTCATCTATTACTGTTTTCATAATAGCATTAATATCTTTAGGTGTTTGTTTTTTACCACTTGGAGCAACTGAATCAAAACCAAATCTTTCAATTTGTTCTTCTTCTGATAAATTAGCTTTTAACCAATTTGCTTGAGCCATTAATGCTGAATCAAAACCTTGACCAGTAAAACCAACTTCTTTTTCAAAACCATGTTTAACCATACTAACTTTACCTGTACCATTTAATCTAGTAGCAGAATAACCTTGTTTATTCATTGAATGTAAGGCTTGAATAAATCCTTTATAGAATAAAGTTTTACCTTCATCAGTTGTTAAATCAATATCTTTAGCTCCATTAATGTAAGCTAATTGTGTTTTAATATTATCTAATAATATAGTTTGTACTTGTGGTGTCATATCAAGTCCTTTGTACCAAAGACTAGTACTTTCTGGGATAAACATATGAGCAAATTTATTTTTTCCTTTATTAAACATTTTCTTTAACCACCAAGTATCTGTATTGATGTCTTGCATTTCAATTGCCCATTTCATACTATCAATAGCTATTTGAATATTATCATCTATATTTTTTGAAATTTTTTCTTTATTTTCAGCTAGATTACCTTTATTTTCTAATAATTTATTAAGCATTTCTGCTTTTTGTTCTCTAGATGACATAGCTGAAATACCCATATCATTTGCTGCATTATAAATACTTTCATTTTCTACTGTAACATATGGAAACATATCTTTTGATTTTATAAAATTAAATAAAGCTAAATTTTCATCAAAATCTTCAATCATTCCTGGTGTTTTAAAATTAACATTATAATCTTTATTAATTTTTTTTAGTACAGCAGTTGGTTCCATATTTTGATTTTTATATATTTGCATTACAGTACCTAGTGCATCTTGATTTTTAATATCAGTTATATTTTTATCATCAATTCCTTGTCTTCTAAGTAATGCAGTTTTAAATAATTCCATTTGTTCATTACTTTCAAAATTGTCTATTATTTCATTATTAATTGCTTTACTTACTAATTTTTGAACATTAATATTTTTATTAACTATTTCTACAGCTTTAGGAAAATCAGTTTCACTTATTCCTGGCATATTATTAATTACATAATTAGTTGCATTACCATTTGCACCATCTTTAAAAATATTTACATCTAATACTGCTCCAAAATCTTGTTCTCTATCAAGATTATATTTTATTGTAGCATTTTTTAATGAAGTAATATTTTTACTATTGTAATCATCATATAATGATTTTACTTTTTGTATAATTTTACCTCTGGTAAAAGGATCTTTAATATCATTTGCATATTTTTGAAATATAGGATTATCAATATTATCTGGTGTTACAGGAAAATTATCTTCACCTGCAGCATAATTTAAAAAATATTTATTACCATTAACATCACCAAATTTTTTAATAATAGAAAAAACTCTTAGAGCTTCCATATCAATAATATCGCTAGTTAAATTCTTTTTAAGTTGAGAACCAGCTAATCTATTAGTTTGTACTAAAGTTATTTCAGCTCCACCATAATTATGATTTATGGTTTTTTGTAAATCATTACCAATAAAACTATTTATATCTAAAACACTTAAATTAGGATTTTGAGTAATAGTATCTAAATGTGCTCCTGCATCAATTATTGTTGATGTTTTTAATTCATCCCAACCATCTAATGCTCTTTGATCTTCTCTAGCATTATAATTAGTTGTAGCATAAGACATATTAGCTAGATTTTTTTGAGCTAATATATTTTGAGCTACATTTTTAAAAGCACTAGGAGTATTAGCTAAAGTAGTTTTAGAATAAGTATCTACAGCATTTCTCATACCTTCTGGATCAAATTTAAATTTATCTTTTAATTGTAAATAATGATCTCTTGATTGTTGATTAAATTGAAACTGCCAATTAGCTGTTGCATCAACTTCAGCTTTTTGTCTAAAAGCATCAATTGCTTCTGATACAGGTTTAGCAATTGAAGCAAATATTGTTGTATCTGGAAATTTAGGTATTCCAATATTATCAGCTACCGAAGCTTTTAAACTAACTGTTTTTTTACCTTCTTTTAATGCCATTATTTACTCCCACTATATCCTGTTGGATTATCTAAATATTGTGCGTATGAACCTGCTCCATCATATTGACCTTTTGGTACTTTCATAGATTTAGCATAAGCTCCTGTTTTTAATGCTGCAGCTCCAATTGCTGCATAAGCTCCATACTCTTGAGCTTTACCCATAACTTTAGTTGAATAAATTTGACTTTGTAATTTTTGTTCAGCTCTACCAACATTAATTTTTATATTTGTAATATCTTTAGCAGCTATTCTATCTATTTCACTTTGAACAGCTAAAAAACTTCTACTGTCATCAGAATAACCAGAACCTGCTACAATAGCTAAGTTTTGTTTTCTTTTTCTTTGAGCTTCTTCCATTACATCATTAGCATCTTGTAAACCTTTTAACTGATTATATTTACGTTCAGTTTCATATTCTCTAATAATTGCTTTGTTAGCTGCTTTTTGAGCTTGTATTTGTTGATATGTACCAACAGCTGATACAACAGTACTTGCAACAGCTAAAGTAACAGGATCAGCACTCATGCAAAAACTACCTCCACAGACATTCCTAATATTTTAATTGGTAATGGATCATCTTGAGATAATGTAACAGTTGGACTTTTATCATATCCCAAAAAGAAAAATTCTTTTTTTTCAGTAACAGGTGTGAGGTCAGAACCACCAGTAAAATTAACTTGTTGGACTACTAAAGATTTAGAGGTATTGTCAGCAGCTTTGACAGTTAAATCTAAAGCAGAGTTAAGATCAATGATGGCTCTTGAAATTCTTCTAGGTAAACCAGTTAATGGCCCTTCAGCTAATTCTTTATCAATTGGCATAGTTTCAATTATTGGTGTGTAATTAAATCCTACATTTACACCAGATGCTCTTGGTGTATTTAAAGTAATAGTATCAGATGCCGAAACAGTAAACGCACCTAATGAACTATTTCCTTCAACAGCGTTAATAGATTCATTTGTATATATACCATTTACATTATGTAAAAAACCTTTAACTAAAGTTATTACTGCATTATCTGCAGGAGTTGCTGCTAAATTTTTATCTAAATTAAGATTATAAGATCCACCACCATTATTAGTAACAGCTTGTATTATATATTCAGTTGAATTACCTGCAATTGTAAATGTTTCATTAATTTGTGGATCTGAAGTAAATCCATCAACAGCTAATACAGATCCTGTTTGACTACCGCCATTTACTAATGGCGTACCTCTTTGATTTACTGTTGATGTAGTTTTCATATCTAATGTATTACTATCATCATCTGCAAATAATTCTAGCGTATAAACTGTTGTACTATCTAATACTCTTTTAACAATACATACTAAATATTCATTTAATGAAATAATAGAATGAAAATAATCATTATTTCTAGTTTCCCATAAACTCCAACCTGCAATTTTTTCATCTCTTACAGAATGAAATACAGCTAATCTACCAGGATAAGTTGAACCATTATTTAAAAAGAAAGCATATTGTTCTGGTCTAGTAAAGTTACCTTTAATAACTGCTATTTGTTTTGGACTATCAATTAAATGTTGAGCAAGAATAGATACAGATGTAGATTTATATCCATCTTCTATATCGGAATAAATAAACTCTCTTACAGATTTACCATTCTTTTGAACAAAACCTGCTGCTTGATCAAACATAACTGGAGCTGTTCTACTAATACCATAAGGTGTTTGTCTTAATACAGATACGTTTCCAGGAGTTATAGTATTATCATTTGCTCTTGGAATATAATATTCACCACCATCTGTAAATACTTGTAAGTCTTTTCCAGATAGCATATGTCTAACTTCATTAACTTCAGAACCTGCAATATCTAAATCAATTGATTCATCTGCTGCGCCTGTTCCAACATCAAAATTAAAATATTCAGATATTCTTGATGCTAATATTCCAGCAGGTCTAGATTTTAATCCACCTAACCATAATCTATTATTATGAAATGTAACTGCTTGAGGATAACCTCTAGCTGGAGAAATAGCTTCTTCTTTCCAATTATAATGTGGGCCAGTTCCATTAATACCAGCTTCTATAATTGTTGCAGTAACAACTGTTGAAGAAGTATATCCTGTAATTTGTAATTGTTTATCATCAACTAATAAATAACTACCAACATAACTAGATGTAAAAAATCCAACACTTGAAGTAACAGTTCTACCAGTACCAGTAGCATCAGTTGATAATGTTAATGTTGTATCACCATCTTCATATTTATAAAATGGTGTTGCTTTTTTATATGATCCAGAAACTACTATATCTTCTTCAATATCAAAATCAAATGCAGTAACAGTAAATGTTGATGCAGAAGATCTAAATATTTTTCTAGTTGGATTATCTCGATGAGTTATAAATATTGTATCTCCAAATTGAGCATAATTTAATTCAAATAATTGAGCTGTAGTCCAATTGCAGTTTGTAGTATAATTAGAAACAATTGCAGTACCACTTATATTGTAAACATCCATTCTATTATTAGATAAAACAATAATAGCTATTTCATCATCAGAAAATACAAATGGAATTATTCTACTTTCAGCAGCTAATGTAGCTAAATAAGAAGTTCCTGGTCTTCTCATTATTCCACCTTCTGCAAGTAAAGCAAAATTTCTACATTGTTTTGCACCATTATTATAAGCAGGAGTATCTATTCTGTTAGCTAATAAAGGATTAATCTCTCCAGAAGAAAAATTCGTTAATACAGTTTTTAATGTTCTTGCCATTATACATCAGTTCTCGTAGAATTTCTTAAGTTTATAAATCTAGAAGTATCAAGTTTTCTAGTTGTTACTTCAGAAGTATCTATGTTTTTAGATATTAAAAATTGTCTATCAGCTAATGCTTTAAACTCTCTAATCATTCCTGCATCTCTTGCAACTGATCCTGCAAATATAGAAGCTAATTCATATTCTAATGCTACTCTAAAATGAGCAGGAAAATAATCTTCTTCAACTCTATAAATATAATCTAATATAAGTGCATGATTAGCTCCATAAGTATTTACATAGATCATATCTTTGTATCTAGTATATGGAATAACATAATCATTAACTGTAATTGTTATAATTTGTAAAACGCCTGGATCAGCTGGTAACTGATAAGCATATTCATATCTACCTGTTGGTGCTGTAGCTAATAAAGATAATTGTTTTTGATTGGTAGCAAATTTCCATCTGTGTCTAGTCAATGAAGATTGAACAATATCTTCATAAACATTTGAGGCAACTAAAGCTTCTGTACTACCATCTGAAAAAGAAGATATAGGTTGAGCACCTATCATTACTAAAGCTCTTGCACATATATCTACTTTTGATGTTGCCATATTCTCCTAATAAATAAATTGAGGGCAGGAAAATCCCGCCCTCAATAATTTTCGTTAAATGATATTATGAACCATTTACGACAGTTACAGTAGCAGCACCTGTTGCAGAAGACACTACAAGAATGTCAACTGTTTGAGTACCACCATTTGAACCTACGCAAAGGATAATATCGTTTTCTTTTAGTTCATTAGTTGCTGAGTTGAAGTAACCAGATGCAGCTATTGTAGCAATAGCGTCACCATCACTGTAGAAGAATACAGAGTTACCACCAGCTTCAGCAATCTTTTTGATTGGGTTTGAAGTTTCGTAAGCCATTTATATCCTCCTATTATTCAGCACATTTTTGAACTCTTAGACCATTAGCATCGATCTCAACTGCACCTATTGAAAGCATAGATGTAATTAAGTGTGATACTTTTTCTGGAATGTAGTTCACTTCAGTTTTAACATCAGAACCGATTCCTAGACCAACAGCTGATTTGTGGAATGCTAGAGTATTTCTATCACTCGCAGTTGTTGATAAACCAGAATGTACAAACCATAAGAATCCTAACCATCTTTTAGCAGTCATACCGCCTTTAAATGGTAATTCATCTTGTCCTACATACTCAAGTCTAGTGAATTGATCGATACCTAATAGATCAGACCATTGTTTAGGCCCTACTACCCAGTATCTTTGACCATCATCTGGAACATCATTTCCGTTAAATGTTTCCATCATGTTTTTAGCTTTAACTAAAGACATTGCTGTTGATGCGTCTGAGTTTACGTTATTTGCAAAAGATGTACCTGCAGCCATCACATCTCTTATCACTTCGTCAGTTTTTCTACCAAGTGCATAAGCTGCTGATTGTGCAACTACTTGTCTTTCGTCTATGTTTACCTTTAACTCGTCTAACTTGTCAACGTAATCTGCTGCATAGTAATCAGTTAAAGTTGCTGTCACATTGCTGTGAGATAGATCCATTGCAACTACTTCAGCGTGTCTTGCTTTAGTGTTTGCAGAACCTTGTGCAACTTTCTGAAACTTAACAGTATTACCGTTAACGCCATTAACATTTCTTACCAAGTTCTTTAATTTAGAACCCATTCTTTGGTAAGCCATGTGAACTTCAGCTTCGAACTGAGTTATAAAGGCATTTGTTATTGATGTAGCCATTATTAGCTCCTTGTTGTTAAGTTACGTTTATTTACCGATTGTCTTACAAATGCAGAGGATTGTTATCCAGTTAAGGGCAATCATTGAACATTTTTAAGGTCTTAATTGCAAAAATAGATTTGTTTAATTATATAAACAACGCACATTAAATCCATATTTTAGGAATAGTTATAACTTCTCCAAATTCTAACTTACCTTTATCATCATATGAATATGTACCAAATAATGTAATTGATTTATCGTCTTCTTTATAAATCCACATTTGGCTACATACAGCTTTAGCAGGTATTTGATTATCCATATCTTCTTCAGATAACCAACCTGGATCACTAACTGCATCTAGCCAATGTAAATCCTTATTAAGTTTTTTATACTTAAAAGGTTTCTTAGCCTTGTTTATTTTGATACGCCTTTTCAAACAACTGCTCCACTCGTTTTACGTATGCTGGATCTCTTTGATTTGAATCGTAATATCTTGGATCATTCAACATAGATTTTAGATCTTGAATATCTGGTGTTACAGATACTTGTGTAGGTGTTGTTGGAATTGGGCTATCTTTTGTTAACTTCATAATTTCCTCAATTGCTTTTACACCTTCTGCTGTTGATGCAACGCTAGAAAAAGTATTATAAGCATCTGGCGATAAGTTTTTCTTAGACCAAAGCTCAGCTGCTTCTATTCTTTCTTTTGCAGTATCACCTAGTTTTTCCATTTCAGAATTTATATCTGGTAATGTTGCTATTGCATTGTTAATAAACATATTAACTCCTTGATCAAATTGTTCTTGAGATAAACCATTTGATTTAGCAGTTTCTTTCCACCATTGTACTATTTCCATATCATCAGATACAGATACATCTACATTTTCTGGAAGTTCCGGAAGATTAACTTTGTATTCTTCTGGAGCTTTTGACAATCTTTCTAACTCAATATCTTGTCTTATTTGTTTTGAAAGATCTTCTGTTCTTGAACCTAATTTCTTTTCAAGAGAATTATAACTACTTGCTAAGTTTTCTAAGTTCACTTCATTTCTATCAGCATCCCAAAATTTATCTTGTACATATTCTGGTTTAGTTACCGCAGTAGTTTCTTCTGTGGTGACTGGTGCTGTATTTGTAGCATTATCATCTACCATCTTGTTCTCCTTTTTTTATCCTTGTTTGTATTACACCTGCTAAAAATCTCATTCCTTCTAAATGAAATAATTGATTGCTTTCTATATTTGGCCCAGCAACTGCTTCAGTTGTAATTGATTTTATATAGTCGAGGACTTTTTTACCATCCTCACCTTTGAATACACCTGCAAATGTTTTATTAAGATTACGTTCTTCTTCGTCAGTTCGAACATAACCATCAATAGATTTTGCAGGGATTGGTTTTTTTGTCTTAAGACCATCCCAACTCATTATTGTGGTATCTCTCCTTCTTTTGGTGCAGTTTGTAATTGACTAATCTGTTGTACTATCTGCCTTTGTTCTTCTTCATCTCGAATAAGTTTTTCTGGCAAATTCATTTTTTGTGCTAGATACTTAGCAGTTTCATTTTGATTAACAATAACATTAATCATTTGAGGGCCAAATGTACCTGCAATAATTTCATTAAATCTATTAACATCTGATATATCTTGCATATGTTGTGCTTTTGCTAATGGAGATCTTGCAGCTATTTTAACTTCTCTACCATTAACTTTAGGTAATTCTATTCTACCTTGTTTAGATAATAATCTAATTATTCTTTTTAATAAAGGATGAATAAACTCAGATTGAAGTCTGCCAAATGATGAACCTATCTGTCTAGATAGATCTGCCATTCTTTCAGAAACTTCTGTTGCTGTCATTGGAGTTCCTTCTGGTCTTCCAAGAGTTTCCATATATAAAGCTTTTTTAATATTAGCTCTCATATCTTGCAATACTAATTGAGCAACATCAAAGTTAGATGCAGATTGAATTGAATTTAATCCTCTTGATCCTGGAGCTACTGGAATTAATGATCCAGGTACTAATGCAATATTATCTGGATTAATTACTCCATCATCTTCATAAGTATAAACTCCAGATACCGCCATCTGTGCATTTTGTAATATTAACTCAATAGTTAAGTTACAAGTTTTAATTGCTGCCATAGCATTAAATATTGGCCCTCTACCATATACTTCACCAGATGCTTTATTCCATCTAAATACTAAATATGGATTTGATCCTTCTCCAGAATATATTTCTTCAAATATAACTGCTTTAGGATTTTCTAATACTACACAGTATTTATATTTTTCTACATTGTTTTCATAAATTCTATAAACTACTTCTACAATAGTTAAATCTTTTTTCTCTCTCAATGGATCAAAGTATTGTGGCATTATAGCTTTAGGATATAAAATACTAATATGTTCTGGTTTAACTTTTCTAGTTCTATAAACAGTATCTATTTTTCCATCTGGGCCATTCATTAAACAAACTTTAGGCAATGGTATAGCTGTAAATTTAATTGGATTAACAGCATCACCTTCTTCAACTAACATACATCCTGTACCAACTGCAAGATCCATAAATGCTTCATGTACTTCTTGATTAAAGTTTGAGTTTTGTAATACTTCAAAAACATAATCAGTTATTTTATCTAACTGTAAATTAACTTGTGATTTTTGTTCTTCTGGTATTTCTGATCCAGCTTGAAAATCTGCCCATCTTGCAAAAATTGGAACAATACCAGATTGTAATCTAGATGCAAATTCTTGAACACCAACTACTGCTGTTTCATCAAAAATCTTATCAGTTCTTTTTTGTCCTGGTGATTCATCATAAAATGATTCTCTATTTGGAAGACAATATTCATATGCTTCTTCAAATTTTTCTCTCCAATGATCTTTGATAGATACAGCTTCTTTATACTTTTTTAAAATAGCAGTTGCTTTATCTGTAGTATCTACTGTAGGTGTATCTTCAATATTGTATTCCATTAAATAGGTTCTTCCATTAAAAATTTTCTTCTTAAAGATGATCTATAGTTTTTAAATACTTTTCTTTGAGCTGTAATTTTCTTTTCTGGTTCTAAAGAATCAACTTCTTTTTGCATTTCTGCAATAACTTTTTTTTGTATTTCTCTTGGTTCAACATTACTATCAGCTGTAGGTTTTAAATTACCATAAGCATCTATAGTTCCAGATAATCTATCTCTGATATAATTAGAGTATGAATCCAGAGTATTTTTAAATTTACTTGAATTTTTGCTTTTTAAAACTTTTTCTCTAAAAAATTTTCTGTTAGTTTCAAATAGGTGTTGACCAACAACACTATAAACTGTTCTTAATGTTTCAGGTATAAATTTTGGTAAATTATCTTTAACACTATAATTATCTAATCTTAATTTTCCTAAAGAATCTTGAGCAGAATTTTGAAAAGATTCTTTACTTGATCTTATTTTTGAAGCACTAATACCAGAATTAGTATATTGTTTTGCGCTATAAGATTGTCTATCATTATCACCTAAATTAGTAGATTTACCTAAATTATTAGATTTAGTGTTACTAGATTTTGCACTAGATGATTTAGATTTGCTAGATGAAGATGAGCTTCTAGCTTTCTCAGCTCCTCTTTCTCTATTTGTAGATCCATATCCGTAAGGCATTATTTATTCCTCCATTTGTTTTTAAGTTCTATAATTAATACTTTAACTTTAAAAATAATTTTATCTATAAATTTCATCATCTAAATCTTTTTGTTTTTGCTGCGATTGCTTTTGGTTGTTTAACAAATTGTTTTCCTTTTTTATTACCACTTGCTTTAGCCTTGTTAGTTGCAGCTTTTTCTTTTGCTGTAAGAGCTTTCCAAGCTTTATCAGGTAGGTATCTTCGTTTGCCTTCAGATTTTTTTCCACTACTTGTTCTCCATTTTTGTTTACTCCACTTTGAGAGTTTATTGGAACTTGACCTAGTTCCGCTATACCCTCCACCTGCTTTTTTATATATCTTGACAGCAAGTTGCATAGCTCTCGCACTGTGCTTTCCTCCCATCTTTGCTTTGGCTTGAGCTTTAGCTCTTGCCCATAAAGCAGGTTTAGTTTTCTTTGCTGTAGACATTATTTTTTTTTATGTCTATTTGCAAAGTTTCTTGCAGCTTCAACACTACCAAATCCCCAAGCTTTTAATGCTAAGGCTTTTCTAGTAGGTCTGCCTTTAGAATCTTTCATTGAGCCCTTCATTCCTGCAAACCTTGCAGCAAATGAAACCCTTCGTGGATTAGTTCCTTTTTTTACAGGTGCTTTAAGGTTCGATCCTTCTTTTCTTTTAAAGTAAGCACGACCTTTAGCATTTAATCCACCTTTAGGATTCTGATAGACTTTGGCTACCATTATCCAAAAAATCCTCTACCACCAGCTTGACCAAATAAAGATCTTTGACCAATGATACCTCTTGCAATTTTATTTTTACGTTTTTCATTAGCAGCTGCAAGAGCAGCAGCTCTTTCTTCTTCTGCTAATCTTTCAGCTTCCATTTGTTTTTCAAGCGTATCATCTCTAGGTGGTGTATCTTGTTTAAATATTCCGCCCATTATAAATTCTCCTCATCTATATCTTCTAAATCATCTGATATTAAAGATCCCATATTAGCTTCCATTTCATCCAGTAAATCATCTTCATGAGCTTGAAGATCTCTCATTTCATCAATAATTTCCTGTAATGTTTTTTTAGGTTTTGGCATCTTGATCCCAAAATGACTTATATCCTGCTTTAATCAACGCACAATAAAGCTGATAAGGTGTAAGAATATACCATTTATAAAATCCAATTAATCTCATAATAAATGTAACACAGGTCGTATCTTTAATTCTTAGCATATGCCATTCATTTTTTACTGGGCATCTTAATACTTTGAATTGTTTTAAATACCCAAGCATAGATTCAAGTTCTTTTTTTTCTAGAAATGATAATCTAATTCCTGCATGAGTAAATTCTAAATGAACCCATATATCATTTTTGGAATTATAAGATAAAGCTCCACAATGTTTAAATCCTTTTTTAAGAAATCTTAACCATTCTGGATAAGGATGATCACTAGCTTCATAAAAATATATTAACCATTCTTCTTGAACAGATCCCATACTTGCCTTTTTCTTGGTTTATGTTTTGCAAAGACATCCCATTCTTTTTTAGCAACAGTTACTTTCTTAGTAGGTTGTCCAGATAAAATAGTTCTACCTTCACCAGCTCCCATCATTAAATATTGAAGTGCATCGTGAACGTGGGAGTATCTATTCTTTAAAGGTTTCTCATCATATCTATCTCCAGATACTTGTAGTCTTCTATAATGATAACCACCATTAAAACCTTTTTTAAGAGTAATACATTTTTTGTCTAGCAATAAACCAGGTTTACCATCAAGTAATCTACATAATGCTGAATCTACAGATTCTATTCTAAGTGCAACATCATTAGATGGAGCTGGACTAGCTTTTAATCCATTCTGTCGCATAATTTGAAATGGAGTTCTTTCATCTGTTTGAGATCTAAAATCTCCAGCAGGATCTCCGTAAATATGTATTTCCATACCTTTATAATTTTTTGCTATTTCTGTTCTTAATAATTCAGAAAATCTAATTACACCCATATCAAAACATACAAGCTCATTTAATAAATGCCATCTACCTGTAACTAATCTTTGTCCAAAAACAGCAGCAGGAGTTAAACCAAAGTCAACTCCAATATAAATTGGTTGATAAGGATTAACTTCTAAGTCTTCAGCAGCGCAATGTATTTCTTGTTTAAAGTTTGGATAAACAGGTTTACCTTCTTCAATAGATCCAAGTTTATTTAAAACATAAACATCAATCCATCCTTTTGTTTTACCTCTAATAATATTAGGATAATAATTTTCTGTAAGATTAGATTTGTTTTCTGCTTTTTCATTAAACTCATAACCAGTAATACTTCCATTTTCTTTTTGTTCTAACATAGCAGATGGTTGAGTATAAAAACTCCAGTTATCTGGTTTGATTAACATTAAAGCTTCATCTCTAGAAATATGATCTGGTACTGGAACATCAGCTGCCATTATAGGCCACCAATGATCTTCTTCTGGTGCATTGGTATCTGCAATAACTCCATACCAAGTAGCACCACCATCTCTCATAGATGGAAATCTTCCTACCCTCATTGTACAAGCATCTATAATTGATTTAGGTATTTCTCTAGCTTCATTAACCCAAACACCAGTAAGTTCTAAAGATAATAATTTCTTTACATCTTCCGGTCTATCAAGAGCTAAGAATATAACTTCTACATCTAAATCACCTTTAACTATTCTATGAGTATAAGGTACACTCCAGGCAAAGTTTCCCCAAGTATCTTCTGGAAACCAATCTAACCAAGTTTTAATTGTAGTAGTTCTTAATTGTGGATTAGTATTTCTAATTACTGCCCATCTTGATTTACGTTTGCCTTCTTTGTTTTTTTCTTGCAATAAACATCTTCTAAATATTTCAACACAACAAGCAACAGATTTACCAGATCCAACTGGCCCTCTTAATCCTCTAAAGAAGTCATTAGACTTCATAAATTGTTTGAGTGTTATACCTTCTGGCTTGTAATCAAATTTAGTCGACATTCTTACCTACATTTTCCTTTAACAGATTATAAACTGTTTCTTCACCAAAAGCTTCAACAAGTTTATCTGCCTCATAGTCTGTAATCATATGAGTAGGATAATGTGCAAGATGTACTCTTTTAACAATAGTTCTTAATCTTCTTCGATCTTTTAAACTTAAAGTATTGATGAACGACATTCTTCTTCCTTAACTTTTTGTTTAACAATTTCTAAAATTTCAGTTTCAGTTCCGTATTGTTTTTCAAAAGATTTTTTTGACATATGAATTGAAAACTGTCCTTGATGATGGTCATAGCATAAAGGTATTACATGAAAATGAGAAGTTCTTCTTCCCATTCCAGTTCCTTTTGGTCTTATATGATGTAAGGAAGCAGGTCGTTGACATACATAGCAGCCAAGACTTGCTACCTTATCCATCCATATTTTTTCTTCTTTGGTTGCCATTACTTCTTTTTCTTAGCAGCCATTATTTTCTTTTTTAAAGCAGTTGGTAATGTTTGTTGTTTTTTACTTAAACTCCCTCTTTTTGAGGTGTTTCCTTTTTTTCCATAAGCCATATTTGCTCCTCTGTTATTTCTTCATAAGTTGATCTACATCCATCTGGTGTGGCAGCACTTGCCATTTGTATTGCTTGTATATCATTATCTGCAGAATATACAATCTCTCTTTTAAGAGTGTCATCTTTCCATATATTTACTTTGTAATTCATATTTCCTCCTATTTAAATGAAAGAAACGAACCTATAGAATAAAAAAAAATTTTTAAACGCACCAATAATTTATTGTGGTTTTCCTTGACCTCTATATTTTTTAAAGGATCTTTTCTTAGATTTGTTCATACTAGACTTCTTTGGATTTCTTCCTATGGATGTCTTCTTTGGTATTCGTTCATGTACTAACTTGTT
>Ga0208160_1000380_pt1 | contig 21268 bp, 27 predicted proteins | sample CB_VirMetaG_FD_184536 | JGI IMG/M metagenome (GOLD analysis project Ga0208160, IMG submission 184536) | Freshwater to marine saline gradient viral communities from Chesapeake Bay - CB_1504_1 Viral MetaG (SPAdes) (version 4) | ecosystem: Environmental > Aquatic > Marine > Coastal | place: USA... | reverse complement strand
ATGGTATTTTGATGTAAGAGAGATTTTATATGTATTTGCTGAAAAATTGAAATAGACTTGAGTGCATATATGGGACTTACCAAACAACAACAAGACAACAAAATCGAAATCAAATATGGCATCCACCTCTGACATCATCTATGACGACCTTGGCGTGATGGGGCGGTATAACCCTGATGACGAGGATGACTGGCGGGCTACTGAGCCATACTGTTTCAACTGCGGACACACTACGGGCAACTGTGATTGCGGTGATTACCGTTGCGGGACGTGGTTCGACCCTATCACTCTGGAGGAGCATAAATGGACACCGCCGAAGACTGAGCCTGATGTGGTATTCTGTTGCTCCACTTGTAAGATTGCTATTATTCGGGACTCAGAAGCACATGACCTGTGTGTGTTCGACCAAGACGGTGATGAAGATAAATGGTATTGTGTGGATTGTGGAGTGCCGTCTGATGAAGAGTTGCCGAAGTGCGATGAGTGCGATTGTGGCTTGACCGAAGACGACGAAAAATACTGGTGCAATTCTCGTGGTGAATACATCTGTGAAGAGTGTCATAGCGGTGCTGAAAAGTGCGATGACGAGGGATGCGATTGCTGTGCTGTAGAAGATGACGAATAACTTACCGTGAGATGTCAAATCTCTCCAAATAATCTCTCAAGTTTCTATTAATATTTTTTGATTTACCCCATAACAAGTATCGTGAAAGCGACCCAGCATTAACCTTACTCCAGTCCTCATTAACCTTATGCCGAGAAATATAATTTTCTCTTTTTTCTTTATCACCCTCATCTATGTAGGTAGTGCCTACGTCTGAACCGAAGTGTATGGTTCGTTTTGGATTATCAAATACAATAACATATCTCTTACCATCTCTCTTTGACTTATCTAAAGAGATGAACTCCATTATATATTAAGAGAGATTATATGTTCATTTGGCTACGGTATTCCTCTTGTATCTCTCCTACTCGTGGGTAAGAACACTTTAACAACATCGTTAAGTCTGTTATATCGTCTAATGATTTTACTACACCAGTAGCAAATTCTACTACTATGGTTAAAAATCTGGTCTGTCCTCCAAAGACTAATTTTGCTCCATCTCTATTAAGAACATATGACTGCTTTGCTGGTCCGTGGCTAAGGTTTGTATCAACATTATAAATTGTGCCTAAATATGAGCCAGAATTCCCTGCATTATAGCCGTTCATCGCTATTTCCTGTGTCTTAATGGCATACACATTTTCCGTGTCAGTTGCGGTAAGCATCGACGCAGATATAACCTCCACCATAGTGTAGGGCACACGCTCCATAATAGGTCCTAAATCTATTTTAATAGATAATTCGTCGGCTGCGACAGTAGAATTAGCCCCGCTCACATATACATATCGGTCAGTTAAAGCACACATCTATACCATATAGATAGAAAATAACCTACGCCAACTCCTTAATAACATCATCTGTAGCGTTAAGGTCATAAAAGCCCTTGATAGTAGCGATGCTCGTGCCACGGCTCTTGCTAAGGCGGTTAATCTCCTCTGTATTTTTTGCTACATAGGCTTCGTCAATTATCATCTTGAATACCTTGCTCTCGAGCATCTTGTTGATGAGTAGTTTAGGTAGTTTAGAGTTTAGTTTGCCTTCTGGAAATAGCCGTCCTACTCCGTGAGCCTTTACCGCCTTAATGAACTCGGGGTCAGTTATGACTTCTGTCTTCACTCCATATTTTTTAACTGTTTTGTAATCATTTCGCACCCACGTCGCCTTCTTACCACGAACAAAAATATAATTCTGTTTGGGGTCAGTCATCTCCTTCTTGTCTTTTACCACCTCCACATCTACGTCTTTGTTGCGGACTCCATATGAAAGCATCAAATAACCAACGATGAATTTCTTCCATTCGCCAGCCTCAAATGCCTTCATGAGTTCTTCACGATATTCTGTTGCCGACATAAGAGTTTCTTTTAGCGTGTTTAGTTTCTCTACATTCTTGTTTAATCTCTCTTGAAAAAGATTTCCACGATAGTCTTTTAGTTTATCAACAGGCAACTCCTCGATTGTCCGTAGGACGATGATGACGTTAAGCATATCCAACCGAGTGGATGCTTTATCCAATCCATTCTTCTCAAAAAACTCCTTAATATAATCAACCTTCTCAATTTTTTTATCTGGAAATTTAAAATCAAGTTTTCCTAAACGTTTGATGATACTCGCATATACTCGTTCGGTGTTTGGTGAAAATGTTTTCTTCTTAAGGATTGCTTCCATATATACATTAAGAACATATTATTTTTTATTCTTGAACGCATATATTAAGTTCCAAGATATTCAAAAGAACACGTTCCGCCCCAAGCGGCTTCAACTCCCGTCCAATCGTTGTTGAAAACTGGGCTATTTTTCGCAATATTGGTTCTGGTATGGATATAATCACCTGTCGCCAATGTCACGATACAGAATGTGTTCGCACTTCCCCACTGTGCGTAACTGGTTTGGTCGCCACGAGTGTAAATAAAAGTTACATATTGGTCTGAGTCGAATGTGACGCCGTTTTTAAATAACCGAGTATACCAATTGATGCGATTGTTATAAGATATACTATGAGCGACGAATGTGAATTCTATTCTGTATTTCCCAGCGGTTTGAATTATAAAACCAGTATTTGCTCCGCCAGTAGCGTTGTTTGGAGTAGCCCAAGTTACGTGCGGGTTGTCTGCAACTAAGAGGTCGTAATTAGCATAAAAATTTTGGTTTGTGTTTCCTGGTGTTTGCGTGAAGGTTTGCCTACGAGAATAATATCGTGATGCTCCCACGAGAGGTGAAGAAAGATTTACTATTTCTGCTGTGGTTATGCTGGCGTTATTAATAGATACATTTGAAATATTAACTCCTGCTGTGTTTTCCATATTGACCACGTTCCCTCCTGTTATTTGAATAGTTGATGCGTTATAACCAACGCCAAAATTAATGTTGGCGGTGTTTCCTGCGAGTGTTCCATAATTAAATCTGGTTGCGTCGTTATATAAAAATACACTATCACCTGTGCTATTATCCATTTTGAGTGTAGCACCTGCGGCAAACTCGAGGGTTTGCGACATAGAAGCATTAAGCATATTCGCTTGTGATGTATTGATGGTTGAGTTGTTAATGACTGACGCATTTAATACGGAGGTATTCATAAAACCAGCATACGATGTTGTCGAAACTACATCTGTTGCTCCTAATAGATTTGCTGTTATGGTGCCTGATGCCGATATGTTTGTGAAACTCGCATTAGTTGCGGTCATTTGTGTTTGGACGTTTAGAGTAGATATATTCGCATCTACAGAAACATTAAGATTTGATATATTAAGTGGGTGTGATAATCCTGGAGCTATGGTGCTGATGGTTGTTATTTTTGATGTGGGGTCTGTTAGTAGAGAGATATTTGTCCCTGCCGCTAATGTTGCGGATATATCTGTTCCCGCTAAAACGGTTGAGGCATTTAGAAATGACGCATTAACTGTTCCTGCCGTCAGCGTTGATGCTACTACATCTGCGGCTGCTACTAATGCCGCTCCCACATTAGTTGCGTTTAAGTCTGCTACGGTTAGGTCTGTTGTGATGCCTACAGTATTATTTTCTGGTTGTAGTAAATGTCCATACCACCATGAATGTTTTGGTGCCATATAAACTAGAGCTTGACCAGTTATACAACCAATATTAACAGTATCGCCAGCAGCCATCTGGTCTATTACTTCAAATGCTTCACTTGCCTCAGACCCTGCTCCACCCATACCCATTAGAATTCCGCCAGTTTTAAATATCGCCAATCTAAAATTATCCACATCACTGTTGATAAAGGCTTTCAATCCAAACTTATACAGTCCTGCTACAGGGCATGTATAGTAATATCCTGCTGTGTTATATGCTGATGTAGATGGAACACATATTTCGATTGCGTTAAAGACTGGAGTAGACCCTGCGACTATAGATTGATTATTGTTTAAATTTGATGTGACTTGAAAAGCGTATTGAGTGCTAGTTGATAATCCACCAGTTGATTCTATTGTTGTAACGCCAGAAGTTGTTGATAGTGCTATACCAGAACCAGCTGCGAGATTTGAACTTATATCTGCGGTCAAAGTTGATGCGATAATATTACCAGATGCTGATATATTATTTGCGATAATTGTTTGAGATGACGTAATTCCTGAAGCATGAATTGTATCAGAGATTAGTGCCGCCGTCGTTATAGTTGATGAATTATATATATGGCTACTATTGACGGTTGAACCGTTGAACGTGCTGGTGTTGGTTGTCCCTGCCGTTGCTGTCGATGCTACTACATCTGCGGCGGCGACCAAATTGGCTCCAATATTAGTTGCGTTTAAATCGAATGTTGTTATGGTCGAAGCATTGTTTATATTGCTTGAGTTGATTGTGCTGGCGTTGAGGGTATTTAAATTTAATGGGTCGGTGACTGTTCCAGTATTACCGATTGTAGTTACTCCGCCTACCGTAGATAAACTTATCCCAGTCCCTGCTTGAATATTTTGCGATATGTCTGCTTTTATTCCAGAACTGTTTATTTCAAGTTGTGGTGTGCCTACATTTACGCCAGTATAAAACTTATATGGCCCCTCAGTTGTTGGGTTAAACATCTCATAAGAATCGGTTAATCTATGTATTTGAGTTTTTGCTGTTGTTCCATTTCGGTCATTAATATACATCTCATAATTTGAGTTTATTATATCAGATGATAAAATAGCAGTTAGTGTTTGACCAGTGCAATGAATTGCTGTGGCGTCTATTGATTGGGTTGATAAGTTTTTATTTACGACTACTTTATCATCTGCTCCCAAAAGTTGTAAAATTGGCTGATTACTGGTAAAAACTTTTGTGAAAAAATTATAATCATTTGGTGTGGAATCATAAGTTCCGATAAAATTTGTAATGTTATTTCCTCTGACAACGTTTGTGAAGTTTGTATTCGCAGAATCCTCTATTCTTAGGTTTTCAGTATTCACGCTTGAACTATTAACAGTTAAAATATTGCCTAATAAGAGATTTGCTGTATTCCCGCCGAGTGTGCCGTCCAAGGATATATTTGATACGTGAAATTGGTCGCATGATAAATTGCTGACGTTAATCGTTCCTATCGTGAGAGGGTCTGTCACTATTCCAGTATTGGTTATGGTAGTAATTCCTGAAACAGTCGATAAATTAATTCCTACGCCAGCTATAAGATTTTCAGATATATTTCCTTTTAGAGTATTTGCTAAAACTCGGTCTGTCGTGATAGTTGAAAGATTAATGATATATGCCGAGGCTAATGTTCCACAATTAACCTGATTTGCTTCTGCTAGTCCCACGACATTCAATGTGCCTGAAAAAAGTGTATTAACAGTTCCACTAGTCGCTATTAAATCCACCGTTGTCGAGAGACTGCTATTGATTGTCGTCACAGAAATATTTGATGCGTGTATATCGTCGGCGACAATAAGACTGGTATTTATATTTACTGGGCTAAAGGTAGTTGTGGTAAGATTCACGATGCTCGCATTAGTAGCAGAGAGATTATCACAACTGACGCTATTTGCCGACACAGAGGTAGTGGTGAATGTGAAATTATTACACGGCGGACATCCTGCTATGTTGGTTTGAAACGACATTTACTATAGGGTTAGATTTAGTTTTTTATGAGTTGTTCTAATAGCCATTTGTTATGCTTAATGAGGGGCATTAAGGTATTAATAAGGTCTGGGTATTTTCTCTTCTGCTCGGTCATATGCTGTGGGAGCATATCCTCGCTGTCAAAATACTCGAATAGGTCGTGGCAAAAATGCACGTATGGTCCATAAAAACTATCTGCTGGGCCATGTCCGCTATACATACTCACTACTTCACACCCACACGCCATAGCAAAATGAATTCGATGTGTCTCCAAAATATTACTATCGTAGTAGGGGATGTTCAAGACCACTTTTGCCGACTGTAGGAGTTTCCGCATATCTGCTTGATTAGAATGCTTCCAGTCCATATGAAACTCAATTCTTTTATCTGAATATCTCTCTCGTAATTTCTTCTCCACGCCGACTCGGCGGTCATTCTTGCTCCCCACAAACAAGATGTCGATTACCCTTGGCTCATCAGACGGCGTATATACGAACTCTGGAAAATATTTGCTATATACTCTGATGTCAAGGCTCTCAAGATATTCTCTCGATATATCGTGATAATCCCATACGATATTCTCTTTCATGATTGATAAAAAATATTTATTCCTTAAATGATTGCTCTGGGGAGGTTCAGTATTGATAATTATGTATTTGATGTTTTTAATTTGTCGCTGGATGTTATACAGGTTGATTGCTTGGTCGTGTGCTCCAAAAATAAGATAAGTGAATCCTTCTTGAGGAGAGAAATCATTAAGCACATCTATGCCTAAACGATTGGATAAGCAAAATGCATTCTCGCTGAAAATAGGGTGAAAAACGAGGATTTTGAATTGGTCCATCTATAATAGGTTTAGATTATAAACTCAGTCCTGTGTCTTCGGCAGCACCTCCTGGTTCGCCGAGCGGGGTCTCATAAAATGCTCCTGTTCTTAATGGGTGTCGTCCTACTGCCGTGCCTAATGGTCGATAGCTGACTGGTTTGTTAAGTGCTGCGGTAAATGCTGGCGATGGGTTGGCTATTGCTATATCAGTTTCTGACAACGTTCTGAGCCTCATATTAACATCACTTCGAGAAAGTGCTTTGGGGCTTTGAGCGGGTGCTTTAGCGAGTGGAGGGGGCGATTTATCGGTTGGTCTTCGACGAGTATATTTAATTTTAGCGGCCTCTCCATATTCGAGGTCTTGAGCCCTTACTTTAAGACGAGTTGGTTTAATACTTGGATTTGATGGTGGTGCTTCTGCTAAATCTAATGACATTCTTGATTCACGTTCCTCCCTTGGAGCAAGTTTTGGCACTAATGGAGATTGTGTAGGGGCATTTGCTGGTTTTCCGAATAGTTCATCAGTTAAGTCTTGAGACTCTCTTACCAGTTGTGCTGGTGATTTAATACTTTCTATTTCACGTCTTCCCATAGAAGCATCCCTTCTGCTTTGTATTGTTCCTTCCAATAGTGCTTGCTGTTTATCTTTTAATTCCTGTCTTGCATTTGCTTTTATTATTGCTTCGGCTTCTAATCGTGCTTCGTTTTGTTTGAATTTTTCATCTGCTTTTTTTTGTTGCTCCAACATAGCCTCGGCATCAGTTGCTAATGATAATACTGTTTGGGCGGTTTTTTGGTCTTCGGTCATTAATGTATCTCTTCCAGATGATAATTTTTTTTCTGCGAGTTCGAGTGGGCTTGATAAAGTTCTTGGTCCTGGACTTAATGGCGATTTAACTGTTTCTGCTGATGTTGAGGTTGCGAGTTGAAGCGGTGCTAATGGCGGTGGTGGTAGTTTTTGAGATGACGGTGGCGGCGGTATTGGCGGCGGTATTGGCGGTGGCGGCGGCGGTGGCGGTGGCGGTGGCGGTAGTTCCGCACGTCTTTGTGCTATTTGTCTCTGAGTATATTCTGCGTCAGCCATTAATACAGTCTCCCGTTTTTGACTAAAATTCTCTGCTTCTTTTTCTCTTCTTATTCTCATCTCTTCTTTAGTGGCTCTTTGCCTTTTCTCTGGTAATACTGGTGGGGCTAAATCTATTTTTTTTGCCTCCTCTGCTTTAAGAAACTCAACAGTTTCTTGTTTTTCAACTTGCTTTAAGCTTGGCGGTGGTGATGGCTGACGTGTTGGGCGAGCCATGCGTTCTAACTCTTTTCTTCTTGCTTCGGCATCTTCTTCCTCACGTCTAATTCGGTTTTGTCTTGATTTTTCTCTTGCTTCTCTTGATAATCTTAAAGCATCAGCCATCCCTTTGGCTGCTTTTTCTCTCTCATCTACAGCGGCTGAAAAGCCTATTACTGCCTCGGTTGATTGTCTAATTTTTCTTGTTTCTTCTTCAGCCTCCGCTTTTTCTTTTTTGTGTTTTTCAGCAATATCTGGTCTAAATGCTGGCGGTGGTTCAAAATATGGTTCTTGTTCTTGTTCTTGTTTTTCTAATTTAGATAATTCTGATGTAGGGCGGTTTGGTTGGGCGAAACCTACACCACGCGTTCGTTGCTTTCGTTCTGCTTGTTCTCGTTGAAACTCTGGACGCACGTCTGGCTGTGCCGACATATCTCTAAAACTTGCAACTACTGGTGCTGACGATGGTCGTGCTGGTGGTAGTGCCTCTTGGGCGGAACGCTGTTGTTCTAATAGTTTTAGTCCTTGGTCTCGCTCGGCTGTTATGCGTTTTATTTCACTATCACGTCCATCTGTTATTAAATTGTTATGTCCTTGTCTATTGGCGAGAGATTGTAATTGGAGTGCTTGTGCCGACTGTGCTAAAGTTATTTGCTGGGCTTGGGCTACGAACGCAGATGTCTGCTGGTTGGCTGGATATGCTACACCCGCACCCTGTCGTGCTGTGGTTTTTTTGCGACGCTTACGTTTTTTCTTCTTAATGACCTTGTCGCCGATATTGACTATTACCGTCTGCTTTTGAGATAGTTTTGGAGGCATATACTATTGGGTTAGATTAAATAGTTTTTTGATGTAAGAGAGATTTGATAGGTATTTTCCAAAAAATTGAAATAGACCTAATGCTACTTGATGATGACACCTACACAACAACAAACAAACAAAATGACTAACTCGCAAAGCAAACCTAACTCGCAAAGCAAATCTTGCCATAAGGAGACCGCTGTCGTTGAGTTTAACTTGGAGCATCGGCCGTGGATTAAAGAACAAATCCACGCACTCAAAGCACACAAACTGACTGACTCGCAATTTGAAAAGATGCTTGAGTTAATCGAGAAAATGCATGACAAAGGCTGGGGCAAGGAGGCGTTGGAGATAATCTGTGAGGTAGAAAATGAGCGCCGCCTAGCAGGACTTTCATATACCAATATGGATAGCGACGATGAGACGGAATAAATCAAAAAATTGAAATCAACCAAATAGAATATTTTTTACTCCATCAACAAGACAAATGGACTACATCATGACCCAATTTGAGGACGAAGTGAAGGAGGCGTGGCGAGTGTATTCTTTTGATTACAACGGCGGTGGAGCCGTTGATTACAACGACGGCGAAGAAGACGATGGCGATAATGACGAGTGTAAAGAGGCGTTTCTGCAGGATGAATACAATACTATTAACAAGACAAGTTGTGAGTGTAAGGACTTTATCAACAACAACCTTACCATCTATTTGGCGATGGAGGAAGAAGTAATTAGCAAGTGGGAAGAGGAATGTGGCGACTGGGAAGGATATGGAATTGTGAAAGTAGTTAATCTGTGGAGGTATTACAAAGCAAAGGAGTTGCTTGAGGAGATTACGCAGGAGGAGGAATAAACCAAAAAATTGAAACAAACCAAATAGATAATTTTTTACTCCATCAACCAACAACACAAGATGCCTATTTGCCAGAAAGCCAAAGATGAAGCAGAGGAGGTTATGAGTGTAATCGACAAACTTCAAGCACATCTCCTTACTGGAGACGACGACCGCTTGTTCGAATTAATTGAGGAATTGCGTAATACTGAGGTCATCCAGCGTGAGGAAATGCGTTGTGATATGTCGCTCATCCTGCCACGTAATAAAATCCCCAAAGATGAAAAACTCGAAACTGGAAAATGGAAATCATGCGAGTTTTGTGATGCTATTGTTAAGGATATGAAAGAGCATCACAAGACCAAGAGATGCCTTGATAAACAATCTACTCATCTGAAACCATCAGAGGATTGAACCCATTAAAAAATTGAAATCGATTACTATGCTTTAGCGACATATCAACATACATAAATGGAAACTTACTTTTTTCATCATCGAATACATGCGATAATAGTTGGGCGTTCTTCTTGTTGTCAAACGGCATCAGTTCATTAGTAATTGAATCAGACTCCATTCGGTTCTTGGGGCGGAAAAACGCCAGATGAGAACAATTGTTTCGTATGCCGACGGGATAATCTTTGAATTTCTGGACTAACGAAATATAACTGCAGAAAGCGTGTCGCCTGTTCTGTATCATCTGGACGAGTTTTTTTTCACACTTGGCGTTCCTTCTAAGTTGGCTTCCAATATCGTCCATAATAATAATAGAGTTAAGGTCGTCCTCTCGGTTCTTGTATATCTGCTCTTCCAGTTCTGTCAAACCCTCAAGAGTTAGTTCTCGGTAGATTTGCTCGTCAGGGATGCTGGCGAATTTATCTTTTTTCATGGATTTACCACCGAGCGTAGGGCTGATGATATAAATATAATCGAATAGCCTCTTGTATGACTGGGCTTTGCCGTCTTTTTTCGGCTTCGTCATCATACTATACAGCAGAGTGGTTTTTCCCGAACCTGAACTCCCTACAACCATCATACTAAACCCGCTATAGTTAGGTAGGCAACCGAGGTCATCTTTCGTAAGCGGTTTGTCTAAATTATTCGGCGTATTCATCACACTCATCTTGTCGTTTTTTATCTCGGTAATCTTCAGCATATACACTATAAGGAGATATTATTCGTCAGGTTCTGATGCTGGTTCGCTCTCTGGTTTTGGAATAGTTTTATCCTTGTAGAAGTTTGTTAGGCTATGTGCTGACGAACTCGCTTTCTTTTGTGTCTTCACCTTGCCTATAGCAGTATCCGTGAGAGATGCTGATATTACATCTCCTTTTTGGTGATGATGAGTTAATTTACTTTTTATTTCTTTTTTATCGACAGAGGTTAATCCCTTCTTGAGTTCGCTGTCAAACGCCTTGCTATACCCTGTGTTAAATGCGGTTGCTGTTTTAGTGTTCTCCCTGATAGATTTAGATTTAGCCATCATACTGGAAACTGCTGACCCACCGAGGGAATGTCCCGTTAGATGCTTATCCTCGTCGCCAATACTTTCATAAATCTTTTTCACTTTTTTCTGGCGATGCTTAAACTGCTTGTCTGTCCCAGATTTCCCGATGCCTAATTTAAAATCGCTCATGAGGTCTTTCACGTTGGTAGGGTTCGTCCCTTTTACCACAACCACGTGGTGCTTATCATCTTCTTTTGAACTTTTTAAATGCGTCACTCCACGGCTGGTGGATGCAATCTCGTATCCCATTTTGCCTATTTTTTTCGTCGCCTTCTTCTGCTGTTTTTTATCTCCATCTGCTAAATTGTAATTGAGTGAGTTGAGTTTTGCTAATTGGGACTTGGTCGGCATATACCTACTGGTTAGATTATAAAAAAGTAATATCTCTCTTCAACTCCATCTTGTAGCATAAGAAACAAGTGTCAAACCAGCAACGAGACATCTCTACATCTGCTTTTTGAAACTGATGCCTGACTGACGGGATTATCATCTGTAGTTTTTCTCTCTTGAGAACTTTTATAAACTGTTTTGTAATAGTAGAAATAGGTAATACGAGAATGAAAGGTTTATCGAGCACCGCCAAACGAGTGAATATCTTCTTCTTGATACTGTAGGGAGGGTTTGAAACGATAATGTCGCCGAGGTTCTCTACAAAGAAGTCAATTTGCGGACTACCCTCTACGTCATAACCCATCGCCTTAAGTATTTCAACAGATTGGCTGGAAGTATTATCTTTCATGAATGCTTCCCATATAACTTTATCCTTTGGTATGTAGTCTGCGATGGACTGCCATATCTCTGCTGTGGTGTTATACTGGTCGTCATTCTTGAACTCTTGTTTTTTTCTGGTTGTCATACTTGCCATTTAATTAACAAGAGAGATTTATTTAAATGAAAAATTGAAATAGACCTGAGGCTACAGAAGGAACTTACCTACACAACAACACAACAACAAGATGGCGATGATTAAAATACACGATGCGGTTGATTCTCTTGAGAAAGAACTTGCCTTTATGAAGGAGCAAAATATTGCTCTTGAGAGACAAGTATGTGATTCTAATGCTCTCAAGGAAGATGCTATTAAAAAAGCAACAGTAATTCAATCTAAATATGATGAACTTTATCACGAAATGACGATTATTGCGGCAGAGAAGAAGACTATCGGTGATGCTTTGAAGGAATCAGTCAAGAAATGTGAAGGGATTGAAACTTCCTTGGCTAGGTTTATGGCTGACCCCTGTAATGAATTTGTTATTGACACCCCAGAGGAAGAGGAGTTTGTTATTGCTGGTGTTATTGACACCCCAGAGGAAGAAAAGTTTGTTGAACCAGTTGGCGTTGTTCGCGTAATGTGGAAGGAACATTATTTCTATATGGATGATGATGGGAATCTCTATGAGCCTAAACATGAATACAAACTTGACGCTAAACCAATCGGTAAGTGGAACGCTGAAACAAAAACATGCTCGTGGTATGTTAAAATGCTATTTGAAAAACAACCTGCGGCAAAGCCTATGCGTCTGCGTCTGGAATAAATCAAAAAATTGAAACAACCCAAATAGAATATTTTTTACTCCACCTACACAACAACACAACAGCAAGATGTCCGTCAATATCTCGATTGAGCATATTAATATTCTTGAGAAAGAAATCGCCTTCATGAAGGAGCAAAAAGATGTTATGGATAAACGACTAACCGATATGAAGGAGAAAAATGTTTCTCTTGCGAAACGACTAAGTTCCAATATTATTCGATTAGAATGTGATAATAAACGAGTGGCTAATTCCCTTGCTCTTCAAGAAAGTGCTATTAAAAAAGCCACCGCTATACAATCGAGATATGATGCACTTGATGACGAAATGACGCTTATTAAGGCGGAGAAGGATACTATGGTTGATGCTTGGAATGTAGCAGTCAAGAAGGGACAAGGGTTTGAAACTGCTCTACGTGAAGAGAGGGTTAAATATAATTCTCTTATGGCTGAACTGGAATTGTCTAAAGTCCAATGTTTGTCGCTTGCCGAAAAAGAATGCGAACCTGTTATTACTAATGTTATTGAGGAGTTTGTGAAACCTGCGAGGGAGGAGTTTGTGAAGGCTGTTCGTGTCGGTAGGCTTACTTGGAAAAACCAATCTTTCGTTGTAGATGATGACGGAAATATCTATAAGGTTAGCACGTATTCTGATGTTTCACCACCAATCGGCAAATGGAATCCTGAAACAAAAACATGCTCGTGGTATATTAGAATGGTCTTTATTGATAAATCTCTTGATGTAATTGCTCTGGATTAAACCAAAAATTGAAACATACCAAATAGAATATTTTTTACTCCACCTACATAACTCAAGATGGCAACCATGAATATCACGATTTCGTTTAAGGAGTATAGCAAAATGCGTGAGGCGATTTCGAAAGAAACGAAAACAAACGATGTAATCATAAAATATAATGCTCTTGTCGTAAAATATAATGCTCTTACTGATAAACTAGATAATGAACGTCAAGCAGAGAAGAAAAAAAGAAATAAACTTACCGCTTTAATGAAAGAGTATAAACTTGATATGGCGGGATTGGATTAAACCAAAAAATTGAAATAGACCTGAGGCTACAGACGGAACTTACCAACACAACAAACATCAAGTATGGCTGCTGCTTATCAATATACAACACGTGTCATCGCAGGAGTTGCCTATGTAAGACACGATGATTATGAATGTATTTGTGATTTGGAAAAAAAAGCATACGAAAAAAATTTGAAAGAAATAAATGAGCAACTTACCGCAGAAAGGAAGGAACGTAATGAACTAATTATCAAATTTACCGCAGAAAGGATTGAACGTAATGAAATAATTATCAAATTTAACGCAGAAAGGAAGGAAAATATTGAGGGCATAGAAAAATGGAATGAACTTCTTGCTGATTTTGAAAAGATGGAAAAAAAATATGACAGGCTTAAATTGAAACATGGAGGTAAAATTGAGAGCGAAAGTGAGAGCGAAAGTGAGAGCGAAAGTGAGAGCGAAAGTGAGAGCGAAAGTGAGAGTGAGGAAGAAGAGGAAATTGTGGTTAAACCAGAAGTTCTATCAGCGGTGGATTAAATCAAGAGCGATTATTCTAAAGCCTCAATCAGAACTCTAATCACATCTCTGTTGTGAATCTTATTATCGATTACCTCTGATTGGATTCTTGCCCCGTCTAACGACATTAGACAATCACGTCCAAATGTGTCCCATAGGTGTGCAATCAATCTATTGTTCATAATAAATAAAAACTTATCAGGCACGTAATCATACTTGTAGTCAGAATGCCCAGGTTCTTTGTTTTTATTATTTACTTTTTCTTGTCGCTTCCAGCCGTCCTCAGTCTTGATATACCACGACGACTTGTAATAAGCAAATGGCAACTCTACCCCTTCGCTACGCTTCTGCGTGATGTATTTTTTTATATGATTAAATACAAATCCATGCCCTTGGTCTGCTATAGCCTCTAAATCATCGACTTCATCAAAATCAAAAACCACGTTGTCTGCCTTAATAGAAAAAAATGCGTCGATACAGGGAGTGCCACTATACTTCAGGTCTTCATCAAACTGCTTCTCGATGTAGCGAGGATTTTTAGTCTCGTCCGCCTTCTTCTCCACAGGTTCTGGTTGAGCCTGAGTTATCACAATACTCTGAGGGGTAGCCTGCGTTGGAGCGATATGTGTAGGCTGGGCATATTTCAACTCCATAATCTGTTGCTTACATTCTTCGAGGCTCTTTTTGAGAGCCATAATCTCCGCACAAACAAACTCCGACAACTCCTCAATCTCAGTAGGCTCTTTTGGTTTAGCCATAGCCTCGATATGCTTTACCGTCTCCAAATGCTTGGTATAATGACTTTTAATGCCAGAGATATAATTACAACATTCGCATGTATAGATTGGCATAATATGTTATATAACAAGGTGCTAACTTTAAGCCATTTATTAACTTAATTCACACACTTTCTTTATAATTATATAACATATTCACACACCAATAATTTCACATATTCAGGCAATTGTTCTTATTATTCGTTTATGTAGGTAAGCCCTGTTGGCTATATACTCTCTCTACCTACATAACTTCTTTTTTTTAAAAAATTCCCAAAAGTAAAATGACAAAGTATGAAAAGCCGATTAGTTAATGCCTAAAAAGAGGCATATAGGGGTATCCAGTCTGTGAAAATTCTGGACGTGAAAATTTCTCTAAGCCCACCTATCCATATATATATAACGGCATTCATCTAAGACTATAAAGTCAATATATTCTTTTTAATGTAGGGAAATCTAACTAAACCGCATCTGCTGTGCCGAGCGTGGCGGATGGAATGCATCATAACCAGTCTTCTGCTGGTATAGATACGAGAGGTAATTCACTTGGAGACTTCCGCTGTCTAACGAGAGCGGTGTGCCTGAATCCACAAAGCCAGTTTTGAGATTGACACCTTCGCCGTGTCGGCGTAGAGTGCGACCTTTGCTATGGATGTCTTCAAGGTCAGGCTCAAGATTTTTTGGCTCGTAATACATCTCATCTATTTGAAAAAACTTCCCTTGAGGAATGGCTAATTGAGGCGGTGCTGGTGTAAGCACAGGCTGTGCATATTGTCGTTCTCCCATTATACTATACCATTAGATAAAATTACGTGGAGAGAATATTTAGTCATATCTATGGCTGTTTCGTATTTGTCGCAGAGCCACGCAGACTTACTAACTGTATTTTTTTCGTGTGCTAAACAGACCATAATATCATCTATAGGAGTTTCATATATCTCGTTTAACGAGCCAGTTAAGAACGCTATACCTTCAGCAGAATTAGAATTAGAAAACTTATGCTTCAATCCAAACGACCGCCTAAAGACCATCGTCGCCTCATTAAGCATATCGAGATAAAGACACCTCTGTCGGTATTTTTTTTCTGTAGTAGTATCCATGATAAGCATATCACTACTCCCAGAGATATTCTTACCACTTTTTATCAAATTAAAAATACTTGAAGAGAGAAAAGAAGGTGAGTAGAAGTCATCTGTATCCATATGAGCAATATACTCCCCTTCACACTTGGTAATAAGAAAGTTTCTTTTATCACCAATACTCATCCTTCCTACACGGTAATACAATACTGTATATGGAACATCTAACGATAATCTCTCTTGGTCATCTCCATCATCCGCAACAATTATCTCTTTTATCAGAGGATAGTCTTGTGATGATATGTTTAGCGAAATCAACTTGCTAAACTTGGCTCTGTTAAACGTCGGCACTATTATAGAAACGCTCATATGGTTATTATATACACATATATTAAATGGCGAGTTATACTCTAGACACGGACATCCAGTCATCAACCCTGTATCTAGACAGCACTAACTGTGTAAGCAGAAGTCCTACATACAGTTATGCTTTATCAAGTCCCGTTCGATGTCCTACAGCAGCCCGTATGCTTGTCAGCATTATCGGCATGACCTTGCCTAACGTTATTGCAAACATCACGGAGAACAATAACAAATTATCATTTCAAATCCTAACATCAAGCGGGACAAGTGTTCTCATATACACCATTACCTTCCCTGTGGGTATATATTCCGCTTGGACCTTTAGGGATTATATCAACGGACAGACTGTAGCACCCGCTAATTCCGTATCTTGCGTATATGATGAAAAAACCTTTAGATTTTCTTTTGTTTCAACCTTCCGCTTTCAGGTATTTAATAACGACCTACGCCCCACCACGTGCGGAGCGATAATAGGAGCAGGTAAGACTGACAAAAACGAATACGACTACCCTATAGTATATTCATCCAGCCCAGCATACACGGTGTATATGCCAAGCACAGTTAATTTTATCCCAACACCATATATTTTTCTAAAGATTAACAACTTCAACTTAAGCAACATCAATAGTGTAGGAGTGATAAACAATACCTTTGTCAGGATACCTGTGAATTGTAATTACGGAGAGATTATCAACTACCGTCCGCCAGAGGTAAATAAGTTCTTGATTAATCGCTCCAGTATTAACAGCATAGACCTCTCATTAGAAGATTATCTAAACAATCCTTTAGCAATAGACAGCGGTGTTGAACTTCAAATAATCATGAAATTTGAGTATATCAACATACCCGAAGCCCCTAGATATGACTTAGGAACAATTCAACATTATTTCAAAGAAAATCCTATTAAGGCTACTGAAGATGATGATGGCGATGGCTTAGGCGATGTATAGATTAATATCTCGGTATATATATATATGCTTGGAAAAATAGGTTCGAAAAGTCTTCACCGAGCAGCAAAACTTGGGAATAAAGCCGTCCATTCAGGTGCTAAAATCGGGGCAAAATTCATCGACCCAGCGACAGCAGTCGCGTCCATCGCTATGCCCGAGGCAGGAGCAGGCCTTGCTCTCGCTAATATGGCCGCCAAACCCGTTCTTAAGGCGTTGGAGCGAGGAACACGATAAATAGCCATTTATTTCTTTTTATTCTATCATCCAGATTAAAAAGAACCTGTAGGAGAAATTTTTTTATCTAACCTTAAGTTATAATGTCCGACGCTGTATTTAGTGAATCCCTCGCTTACAACCAGGTTAAACGCCGTGCCGTATCTGCTCGTTCATACCGAGTGAAAACTCCCCCCACCAACGGAACTTCTTTCACCGACGGGCAGGTAATCCAGATTGACCTCGCGGGAAATCTCGCTGGAACTTACTATGACATGAGTTCTATGTATCTTAAGATGAAAGTGAAAGCCCCTCAGGCATACCAGTTGGACCGCTGTGGAGCTCTGGGATTTATCAAACGCCTACAGATTTCCACCGCTGGAGCACAGATTGCCGACATTAACAACTGGAACGTCCTGGCGACTGCTATGCTTGACACCGACAGTTCTGACGAGTGGAAGGCTGGCTACGGTAATGTGATGCTCGGCACACAGGGCGGACAACTTCGTGGCGAGGGTGTCGCCGCCGCCGCCGAGCGTGTGTATTGCATCCCACTTGTTCTTAACCCTCTTTTTAACACAACCCCTCATCGTCTCATTCCTGGATTTTCCCTCTCAAGTATTCAAATTCGCCTTACTTTGGATAGTGCTGCCGAGATGTTCTTGTCCCCAGTCGCTCAGGGTGCTGCGGTGGATTTCACCGATGTCGAACTCTGTGCTATGATGACTGAACTTTCCCCTATGGCTCAGGCTCAGGTGGATGCCTCAACTGGAGGCAAATACAACATCTTGGCTACTTCATTCATGAACTCAAGTGCCAATATTCCCACTACGGGTGTCGATGCTCGCCTAACCGCCAATCTTGGATTTTCTATGTCATCCCTCGAGCGTATTATCGCCATTCATCGTCCTGCTGCTACTGTAGGAATATTCGACAAATACTCCCTTGGCAATCGCACAACCGCAGGACTCGCCCAGTATCAGTATTTGATTAACGCCGAGTCTTACCCTGCCCGCCCAGTCATAGTAGATTCTAAAGGAGCAGAGAGCACCGCCGAGATGCTTATTGCCGACCACTCGCTCGTGGATTTCAAGAAGGGCAGCTCTTTCAACAACGGCGTTGTTGGTCCTACCATCATCAGCGGTCCTTGTGTAGGAGCAACTGGCGGGGTTCAGCCCCAGACCGCTAAATCGGCTTGCTTCACGCTCGCTACTGCCGCCGCCCTTGGCACAAGTGCTGGCACTAACGTAGCAGTAGCAGGAGCAGCCAGTAATAGCAACGTTGGAACTTACCTTAACGCAACCGACTTCGAGAATGGTCTATCTGTTGGAAAATCCGCCACCATCTACAGCGGTATTAGCACCATCGCCTCTAACGTGCAATACCTTGGCACATACGTGGGTGCGAACGTTGGCGGCGTTCAGCTCGACTTCTTCGCATGCTACTCTGTGCTTATCTCCCTTGATATGCGTGGCTCTGGCGTGTTCTCGGTCTCGGTATAATATGTTATTTTTAACAACAAATTATCTGTTAGTCGAGTTTTTCAAATCTGACTTCTTTCGCATCTAATTTAGCATTTTCTTCTTTAGCAGATTTAACCATCATCTCATAATACTCCTCGTCAAACCCTGGAAACTTCATCCTATACCAGTCTATGCCGTATATCTCGTAGTCGATATTATCAGGTATTTCTACAGTCTCGTCCTCCTCGTCATCAACCACCTCTACTGGAATCAAATGCTTAAACATATCGTTAAGTTCTTCATCAGTTATGTCGTGGAACTCAGGTTTATCCTCCTCCGTCATATCTGCGAGATATTTAATCTCGTCCCCGCTTGTATAGCAACGAATCCGCTCACTCATATATTATAGGCAAATATTTTAATCTATGCCTATAATACAAGATGCCCCAGTATAGCGATGAAGAATCAGTCAGCGACAGCGAAAGTGAAAGTGATTGCGAAGTTGATGTTGTGCTTAAGGCACTTCCTAAAGAGAATGTCGTTGTTAAAGCCAAGAGGACATATGTCCGCAAACAGCCTATTAGCGATGAGAGCAAACAGCGAACAGCCGATAAACTGCAGAAAGCACGAGCCGCTAAATCGGTTAAGGCTACTGCTAAAAAACAAACAGATGCTCAGGAAGCCGCCGAACTTAAGGAACTCAAGAAACTAAAGGCAGAAGGCAAATTAAAAATCAAGAAAGAAAAACCTGCTGCGGAGAAGAAGGTTAAGGATAAAAAACAAACCATCACCGAAGTCCATCACCACTACCATCAAGACCAAGAAGCGAAACCACCACGACCAAAAAAACAAGTGCCAGTAGAACCGCCTACACCAAGAATGCCCCCAGTCCCACGCATGCTCTTTGCTTAATATATCCATATAGTATATGCTATGGTCTCATGATATTGAAACAATTTTAAATGACGTAAGAGAGAATTCAGTCTATTTATCCCAGCATCACAAGAAGCGATATTTCTACTACAAGCAAGTAAGCACTTACTTTAGAATACCCACGATAATTCTCTCTTCAGTTGCCTCTGTAGCCTCAGTAGGCCTAACCGCATACGTTAAACAAGAAAACATCAGCGGTATAGTCTGCCTTATGTCGCTCTCAATTGGTATTATCAATTCAATAGAATTATATTTACGTATTCAAGATAATCTGGAGAACGAATTAGAAACAAGTAAAAAATATTACAACCTATCCATAGACTTACATAAAATACTAAATCTCTCCCAACAGAATAGAGAAGGAGACCCAAGAAAGGTATTAGAGACTTATTATAAACGATACGTGGATTTAGTAGCCGAGAGCAATCTATTATCTATTTCTTATCCTGATAAATTATCTAAAGTCCCAAAACTAAAAGGTATGTTTGAGAGAACAGATAAAAAATTAAGTAGTAGTCCCACGAGTAGTAGCACATCTTCATTAAATAGTAATCCATTAGACGACAGCCCTGATGCTATTTTGTAAATTATTTAGCAAATGCGGTAATTTCGCCCATATTATCATTACTGAATTTCACACACGCATTAGACAACCCCCGAACCATATCTGATGAATCATCGTTAGTCATCGCCAACTCCAACAGTTCTCCGTATTTCTCCTTGACTTTAAGTCGGCGTTCGTTAAGTTTAGCCTTCGTTTCACTCCGAGAAAGGAGTGCTTTGTCAAATGACGTTTCTAAACGAACAGCCATAAACGAAACCATAATAAACTCGCACCGATGATAACCAAGCGAACCAGGACTCAAAAGCTTGATTCCCCTAACAGCATTCGCATAGTCATCAGCAGTAATAAACGGCGAATTTGCGAGGTTTTTTTCGATGTCAATCCGCATTTCTTGCCTCGACCACGCCAATAAGCACGCTTGATTACAAAAGGGTAATTTAGTTTTATCGGTTTTTTGTCCGTAAGACAACTTGCTACTCTCCATTACCGCACCAAAGGACGTCCGTTTAGCCATACAAAACTTACACTCGGTATGAGTGCCTTTCTTCTGCGTAGTGTTCTTCTTCATGGATGCCATATTTGATTTCGATTTTGTTGTCTTGTTGTTGTTTGGTAAGTCCCATATATGCACTCAAGTCTATTTCAATTTTTCAGCAAATACATATAAAATCTCTCTTGCATCAAAATACCATTTCATTATCAAATGATATTTAGAAACATATTAAAATACCAGTTCATTATGAAATGATATTTAGAAAACATAATAAAAAATATTAAGTATTTAACATATTATATATAAGTATTCAAAGAAAGGAACGGAATTTATTAATTTGATTAATAAATTCCGTTCCTTTCTTTGAATACTTATATATAATATGTTAAATACTTAATATTTTTTATTATGTTTTCTAAATATCATTTCATAATGAACTGGTATTTTAATATGTTAA
>Ga0208160_1000371_pt1 | contig 21501 bp, 29 predicted proteins | sample CB_VirMetaG_FD_184536 | JGI IMG/M metagenome (GOLD analysis project Ga0208160, IMG submission 184536) | Freshwater to marine saline gradient viral communities from Chesapeake Bay - CB_1504_1 Viral MetaG (SPAdes) (version 4) | ecosystem: Environmental > Aquatic > Marine > Coastal | place: USA... | reverse complement strand
AGTCTTTCTCGAAGGTCATATGCTTGTTTACAAAGTCTAGGATTTCTTCATCTGTTAGGCTCATTACTTTTCTCCTTTGGTTTACCAATTGGTCAATTTAGGCACTATTAAGCCGTATATTCGGCATTTTTTAAACTATCTGGCATCTTTTTGTCTTCCAAATTAGAAATAGGCGCATAGAGTTCTTCAATACATTGGTCAAAACGAGTTTCACCGAAAGCATTTCTACCGTATAGCTCATAGAGCCTAGCGACTGTTGCTTCTTTATCATCAATTAATCTATTCATCACTTAATCCCCTGCTTGTTAATTAAAAGCCCTGTTGTCGCGTAGGTTTCTACTGTTTTTTCTTTTTGTAGTTCCGGCTACGGTTAGTAGAGCTATCCTCTACTGTAACACCGTCTTTGTTGCTTCCGCCATTGACCAAGGCTTTCTTATGACTAACGTCTTTACCTTCACGCTTGTCAGCCTTACCGTTACCATTGGCATCTTTGCCTTCTCTATCCATCTTACGTCTGGCGCGTTGCCGCTCCATTCTACGTTCAAACGTGTCACTGCCTACGGGGGCGTTGACCTGCTTCTTTCTTTTCTTACGCATTAGTTTCTCCCATTGTGTACGCACTCTGTAACAATACAGTGCCTACGACATAACCCACTTTGGTGTGCATTCCACACATTGTTTTCAAAGGCTTGCTCCATACGGCTATAGTCTGACAGCCACTTCTTCCATAGCCTAGGCTCTTCCGGCTTGGAGTAGTCTTCCTTTATTAACTCCCCGCATACCACAAACAACAACCCACCCTTCACTTTCTCTAGGTCGGGGAACATCTTAAACATGCTCATAGCCATCAGTTCTAACTGGCCTTTATCAGCGTATTTAGTATTTTTACTTGTCTTGTAGTCTACCACATAAGCTGTTTTGGTGCGTTTGTTCATAATAACTAAGTCAGCTATGCCACGCCACCAAACATCGTCAGCAAAGAATTCACAAGGCTCAAGGTTTTCGGTAAGCCCCATCTTCATCTCACATATCTTCTCGCCTTCTATGCTATTCAGGACATCAAGTACATCTTTACAGTAGTTGTACTCAGGGGGTAACGGCTTACCGTCCCTAATGTATTCCTCTGCGGCTAGGTGTACGGCAGTGCCATATAGCATGGCTTCTGTCTCAGATTCCCTGTAGTCCTTGGCAATCTTCAGGTGGTAAAACTTCTTAGGACACTGCTCAAACGACTTAATCTTTGAAAACGACCACGGTGCAATACTCAACGTAACCTCCGCGAATAAGATCGGAGGCGGTCAAGTTTAACTATACTGGCGTGATGCCTAGACCAAAATATATCATCAGTTACTACAAAACCTTTCGGTGCCTCCTCTAATTTAAACTGTAAGTTAGGAAATTTTTCATCTGCGAAATGTTCCATAACCCCTTCAGCCATTTCTTTGTTGGGGTACATACCATCCACGTAATGCGTACCTAAGAATAGTATTATGTATCTACTCATTAATGTTTCTCCGCATACATACTGCATACTAGGTTAAGTTCATCCGCTAACGCACCGACTTGCGATAGGTTTAGTTGTATTCGGTCAACGTGCCTAGTCATACCTATTGTTTCACACTGCTCTATACATACTATTGGATCGCCATCTATGGTTTCCCCCACAATGATACTCAGGTAATCCCCATGAGTTTCCGGTACGCCTGATGTAGGCTTAGGCCAATCAATCACTTTACCCATTGATGTACATCCCTAATTCGTACGTTACAAACCAACCTAGTAGGCCAATTAATACTACCAACTCTACCCTACGTATGACTACGGGGCGGAATAACCAATCCTTAACACCTCTTGGTGTGTGGGTACCGGCATCTTTTATAGCCTTGTCCGCGAATCTATTAGCCGCGTCTATTATTTTCTTAGCTTCACTCATCCTGCCGCCTCCCCATAAGACTTACCTGTATCTGACTCACACGTTATAGGCAAGCCTTCTGCCCAAGGTGAGGTAGTGCTCATGCACCCTTCTATGTACTGTTTGGCCTGACTAAGCTCGATCTCTGGTACACAACATACCACGGAATCGTGAACCGTCAAAGCTACCTTGTATTTCTTAGCTATTGCTAACATCTGCTCACCAATGATACATCTAGCTACCGCTTGGCATATGTTCTCTGCTACCTTACCACCATATATTCTGGTGTATCCACGGCGCGTTCTGTACTTAAACTCTGGGCCACGTTCACCCTGCTCATACTGTAAGTCGTCATAGCGCATCTTCAAGCCAGAGGGTAGTAGTACCCAACCGTTACGCCCGTCTACCCCATACTTGATTATACCGTTGGGGCCAAAGCTACCTGAGTTACCACGCGACATCTCTATTAACATGTTCTGACATGCACGCCAGAAGTGGTTTATCTTCCAGTTGGCATCGCGGTAGATACTTACTACCCTACGTGCCTCCTCAACATCCATGTGAGTTCCAAACGATTGTAATTGATCTGCAAACCGAACTGCGCCCATACCATAACCGCAACCTAGGATTGTAGTCTTACCAACAAAGCGTTGCTCCTTGGTAACATCTTCCTCAGGTATGCCATATATCTTCGACGCCATCTTTATGTAAACGTCTTCACCGTTCAGGAAAGCTAATACTAAATCATCCTGTCCCGCCAACCATGCTAGTACTCGGGCTTCAATCTGCGACGAGTCACAGTCAACCATCATGTACCCTTCGGGGGCAAGCATACTGTTCTTTAACTTCTTACCATTAACACCACGGCTAGGTAGGTTTTGGATGTTGATCTTGTCATCGCCTCCCCACCTACCAGTGTGCGCCGCGTAGTATCTTACGGGTACCGGTAGAAGCCCACGTTTAGCTATACCTATAAACCTCTCAGTACGTGATTCCTCTAACGTACTCTTGGTGCCTAGTCGAGAGGTTACCAGTGCCTGTACACGCGAGTCATGGTGGTTAGCTAACGCCTTAAACTGTTCGTCGTTCTTGGCAAACGCATAGGTCTGCTTACCCGTAGTAAGGCTAGTCTTCATAGGAGGTATAACACCTAGTCCTACAAGTAACTCAGCAAACTTAGGGTTGCTCATAAGTTCTTTCTTAGTCGCACCAGAGGACGTTATCAAGTCTTCTTTAATCTGCTTGGTAGTCTCTAAGTGTTGTTCCAACAGCCCTAGGTCTAGCTCCAGTATAGGCTCCACAAACATACGTAAGGTGCAGTCTATGATGCGTAGCTCCCCCTTCGGGAACCCCTTACCCATAATGTTAAACAATCTATATGTTAACTCAACATCATTGATGCAGTAGTCACCGTACCGGCTTAGTTCTTCTTCGGTGAAATCTCCACGGCGCTTCCCGATAGCGTCGAGTACTTCCGTTCCCTTCGCTCCAATATTGTACCTTTGAGCAAGCGCAGAGAGAGAGCCGCCAACTTCGATCCCATGTAGAGCACGGGCAATGCACAGAGTATCGGCAAGGAGGCGAGGATGAACATCAAACAGCCAACTAAGAATGGCACCATCAAACAAAGTGTTGTGGCAAAGGAGAATAGAATTTTCCCAGTCGAAAGTTTGTAAGTATTGTCTAAGTTCTTCATGTGTCCCACTAGCCCACTCCGTCCCATCATTATTTACTTTTAACCCTATACCTATCACCTCAAAACGAGGGTCACGGATATAGGATTCCATTGTCATCTTACGTAAGGAAAAGTCTTTGTCATAATACGTTTCCAGATCAACCGTTATCAAGTCCACCGTCATCCTCCTCTGTGTCTTCGTAGGTAGTTATGTATTCTTTATCTACCTTGAACTCACAGTCAGTTATGTACCGTTTAGACTCGTCCGGCAACGTGGGTATTGGTACCTCTTTGGTACGTTCTTCATAACCCCCTAACTTGTTAGGACTAATCTTATCTTTCTTCTTATTAAAGATGTTGTCCCAGTTATCTGCAAATGTACCTGCCGTTGGACGTTGCTTGTCCCCCTTACCGCCGTGCGTCTGACCTCTACTCATAATCTTCCCCCACTAACGCGATAAGACGTTCTAGGTACCACTCAGCTTTCTGGAGGTCTTGCAGTGGGTCTTCCCAATGCTTAGTCTCATAGCGCCATAGATACTTCTGCACGTTGCCCTTCAAGTAACCCGCGAACGCTGCGGTAGTCATGCTCTCTTGTATAGCCTCAATGCATTCGACGTTGCCTGCCTTGTAATGGTTTGGGTTTATGGCATCGGCTTCTACTTCGTGTGCTTCTCGCATAGCCCCATCTATCCAAGGTTCTAGCCCTGTTTTAGGTTCGATTGCGGGGATTTCTTTTTGTAACCTTTCCCACGCTTCTGCGGTTAACTTGTGATCAGTCATAACTCGCTCCGAGTAATTTTTCTATATCATTCATGTTGGTTTCGTTTACCACGTACGCTAATCCGCACGCCTCGTTTATTTGATCTAGGTTCATCTGCTGTAAAGCTGTTGGTGTGTTCTTACCCGCCTTACATTCGATACCAAAAAACTTACCGTTGTAGCAACCTACTATGTCAGGCACTCCGCTCTTACCATATCCCCCAGTAGCAGGGAAAAAGTAATAACACCCTAACGCTTTTAACTGCTCAACTATCTTCTTCTTTACTTTCCCTTCCGGTGTCATAGCCATCAGCTTTGTCTCCACCTGATACCAGTTCATCGCGCCGCTCATGCCAAGCGCGTTCTCTATCACACACTATCAATGCGGCACCCTGTAACAAGATACCCATTACTATAATGAATACCACACCACCTACTACATTAAGTATTTGTACCCACATAAACACCTCATTTCTCTACCCAAAAAGTATGTTCGTCGATACGCACCCCGATACCTTCTACGTGTGCAGTTGGTGGGGTCGGGTCACATACCATAAGTACCGATAGCTTCTCTTCAAGCCATTGCGGTAGTCCTTTGTCTAAATCATATATCCCCTCACATTCCGAGTCAACACAATTCATACCCAAACACGTTACCTCGATACTATTCTCATGGCCTAGTGATGATACGCGGTAAGTGTTGGGCATACTAAGTGGATCGTCCCATATAGTGTTACTGCGTGACATAGAAGACCGCCTCACTATGACGATACCCGACTTGTGGTATGAATGCGTCCTCCTCACATATCGACAGGGTAGACAGTTTACCTAACAACCCCTCTGGTAAGGTGTCCTCGTAGTAAGTAGCCCACTTTAGAGTAGCGTTTCTGGCAAGCCCAATAATATCTTCTATAGGACATACATCGAATGCTTGGTTACCTAATTTCTCATACACCCGCACGACACTTAAAGGCAGGTTACGATCTTCTTCTGCCTGATCCTTTATAGCCTTACCCGCACGTAGGGCAGTTAGGTTGTTAGCTAGGGACTTGTCCATGAACTCATGCCCCGAATCCAACAGTAAGTACATCTCCTTTAGTAGGGGGGCACATGCTTCCTCCCTAACCTTAACTGCACTACAACCAAACATATTACGCCATGTATTTGAGTACGCCTCAGATGAGGAATCTCGGTATGTATATGCGGCGGCCTTGTACTTGTCAATACTAGCAAAAACCACCTCTTCATGTGAGAACCTACGTAAATACTTCTTAGCATTCTTTAGCCCGACATGAGCTAGGGTACTAACTTTCGTACGAAACCCTTCAGAGTAGTGTTCGTACTTGTTGTTCTGTATGTCCCTACTGTGTACAACATACACTAACTTCTCTTTGGCAGGGTCGAAGTACACATCTATCCACCCCATAGCGTACTCATCGTCATGCATGTAAACGTGATACACCGAATGGTTAATATCGCTACTACTAGCGCGTACCTCACACCCCCTGAACGCTTTCTTTACCTCTTGTGCAAACCACCGCATCTCTTTGCGGTTAGACGCATTGCCTATCAGGTTAGGCTCGGGGGAGGTAACAACCTCTAACACCTCTGCAACAGTGTGTATTTGACATTTGCCGTGTATGTCATACATATAAGTAGCCATGCTATTTCACCTCTCTGTATTCTTCAAATGAGTCAGTGAACGTGCCCATGCGGTTAACCCATGCGTTGAACTTGGCGCGGAACTTCTTAGGGTCACTTGTTAGGCTGACGTTAGTAGTTGGGTTTGTGTGTCCCCAGTACCTGTTACCCATACCCTGCGCTAACTGACATAGGAACGCGTGTACCATAGTGGTACGTTGCTCGTGTTGCTCTTCTACTAACATGTCTCTGAACGTGCCCCCACCCATATGATCAGCCGCCCGTAGAGCATCGCGGTTGGTATCCCAATTCATAGTGCCCTCAAGCATGGGGGTCATAGTCCATGCCCAGTTTAGGTATTCATCGATAGCTTTTTTGTACGATGCCTTAGCTTCCTTGTTAACACGTACTCGTGTGACAGGTAACGGGTGCGGTTCGCTGGTAAGTGTCCAAGGTGCGCTGTGTCTGAACCCTGCTATAGAGCTGTTAGTCCGACCTGCGGTAAACACTACAGGCTTATCAGTATCCTTGGGTAAGTAGTAGCGGTTGTCGGCATGTCGTATGTACTGCTTGCCGCTATCCACAATGAAGTCCATGCCCATAGGCATACAACGCTCAAGGAACGAGTACCTACAAGTGTGCGCGTAGTCACCTGTCTCGTTACGAAATTCTACTGTGTCAGTGTTATCGGCATTGCGAATCCAGACCACTGCGGCACTGCTTGGGTCACTGCCAGTAGCCCCGTAGTCTAGTAACATGTAACAGGTTGGTGATTCCTTGACGATACATTCCCACTTACGTTTGCGATCACCGAGAGGGACTATGTTGCTGCCCCTGATAGGTTTGGTGGTGTTATATAAATGTTCTACATGCGTGAAACTGTCTATCCTATAATTAAACATAGCCATAATATTTCTCCGAGTTGTTGTGTCTACATATGTAGACAATTAGTTGTTTAGCACACGCCCCGCTCAATGCAGTCAACGTAGCTCATGTTACTTACAATCGAGTACATAACTACCACGGCTAAAGCCATCAGTACGTACCCTATATCTTTATTATTTTTATAGTTCATGCCTTACCCCTGTTGTATGCGTTGCCACGCACGTTGCACTGTTCCCACGTCATTGCGGTCATAGTCACTGTCCACTGGCGTATCCTTAACGTGGTCGTAGTAGAACTCCAATGCTTCTTCGATAGCGTTAATTGCATCTGACCAATCCATACGCATCTCTTCGGGAGATGTATACGTCTCCATATCAATAGCCTCACGGCCATAACCTTTCTTCTGTGCATCACTCATTTCACTATCCTCTTATTTAACCATTCACCTGATAACTTCTCTGCATGTGTCTCGAAAGAACTCTTCAGCGGGCGAGTTACTGACCTGTTGATAGGCTTGCCCTCGTAGTCATAGTTCTGGAACGTAGGGCGCAGATGTGATTCATACACCGCGAACACCCTATGTAGCCTAGTAGCCATAGAACTTGGTTTGATGTTCGCAACCTTCGCGTAGTCCCTCGCGGTATACATATGTCCTGTTACTAAGTCAGGGTGTGAACCCATAAATTTAATTAACCTTGCCGCCATTACATGTCCCTCGACTTGATGTGTACTGCCTTACCCTCATCGGGTACTGCGTGTTGATTGTCTAGTATCGCCCAGAGGACGGGGCAAGTCCAACTCCCCCAACCGCTGTACAAGTAGCCATCAGTCAGAACGATACACGCTTGGGGCTTGATGCTCTCGTCGATCATGTACTGCGTGACACAATTGACATCAGTGCCGCCACCACCCATAGGTTTGGTAGATTTAACCAAACTGTCTAGCTCGTGCATGTCGTATGACTCGTCACCCACCACACGGCTACCCCAATACAACAGACGTACCTTGTCAGGTTTTACTGTGTCACATACACCCTTGACCTCGGATAGAAACGTGGTCAGTTTTTCCTGACCAATAGAACCTGACGTGTCAATGGCAATCACTAGCTCGCCAACTTGCTCACTGATACCAGATGGCATGATGATGCCCTGACTCATTAGCCTACGGTTGGGCCGTGCGTATGTAGAGTAGTCGTTACCTGCACACGTTGTCTGTATAAACTCACGTAGTACCTCGCGCCAATCGACCTGTGGCTGTAGTAACTCGTCGATATCGCGGTTGCCTGTACCACCCATCTTACCTGCTGCCATGGCACCCTGACGGATAGCCTCGTCAATGTCACGCGCCAACTCACGCTTGTCCTCATCGGATAGAGACTGCGCACCCTCCCAGTCATGCTCATCGAGACCACCGCTCTCCGCCATACCCCCCTGTTCACCATCACCCTCTGACTCGTTATCCTGTGGGGTATTACCTTGTTCACCGGCGGACTGCTGTTCTTCTTGTTCCTTACGTATTAGCTTGAACACTTGGGCTGTGTCCATGTCACGGTACTTCTCATCTATTAGCCCGCCATCGGGTATCTTGGCGAACCCATCTTGATTGTCATCCATGATCTTGAGGTTGATCACGTAGTCACATGCCATGTTAGCTGTCATATGATCAATGTCATGTAGATGTTTCCACGTAGTCAGGTGGCTGTATAGCTTGTGATAGTTCTCGTGCAGTAGTAGCCCACGCAATTCGGCATCGGTCAGCCCATCAACAAACGCACGTCCATACTTCTCATCACGTCCATTAGTACAGGCTGTCGGTATCTCGTCATCTATCGTCTTCTCGCCTATCATCAACACACCGGCTAGTGCTGTGTACTTGGGGTTGCCCATGACAGCGACGATTGCCTTGGACAATCGCTCCTCTGCGTTGAGTTGTTTACCTATAGTTAACATAATCTACTCCCGTAAATACTCTGCGTAGAGTCCGACACATACTACACCTTGATACCCAGTCACCGGTTGGCTTGGTACACCGACAATACCTATTGCGAGTATCCTCCGCGAACTCGTACCTACCACACGTCTTAAACTTGGTAGGGTGTAGTCTTAGTTGTAACAATTCGCTACGCGTTATCTTCATAATCTTCATACCTTGTCTGCCGCGAACATGTAGTTATTCTGCATAGCCCACTCGGTGAACTTCTTGCTCTGCATAACTACGTTACGGTGTGCGTAGGTATTACTGCGGCACCCATTAGCGAATAGACCTTGCGCTTCCTTGTCTAGTCGTTGCATGTATGTCACCCACGCATCTACCCAGTCACGGTTCATAGCACCTAGTGCGCGGTACACTGTCATACATATAGCTGACGCGGAGTCGGGTACCTTGGCACTGAGCGGGTCATCCTTGATAGATTGTAGGGACGGTAGTTGGTCGGCCAACTTAACAAACGCCATCATATCCATAGCGCCACGGTCACCGATGGTACCCATGAGTAAAGCTGTCAGGGTGTGATCGTCATACATATCGCGTAGCTTGAGTACGTCACTCGCGGCCTCCAATGATCTTGGGGTGATAAACGCGGCGCGTTGCTCTTTAGGGTGATAGATGTACGGGTTGTCCTTGGGGTCTTTCACGTCATCGAAGCCTTGTAGTACCTGCGGGAACTCACGCACGAAACCTAGCACACTGTGATCGACCTCGTTGTTGATACCCCACTCGATAAACTCCTCACTAGTAGACTTGCGTGCTGTGACTACGGTGATGCGGTTGCGTGCATGTGGGGGTAGCAGATCGCCCACACCCTCGGCACCTAGGTTAGTAGTAGCGAACACGATGCTGTCCTTGTGGAATCTCTTGCGTTCTAGCATGTCACACAGTAACCCGTTCTTGACTGATGGGTTGGCCTTACCGAACTCATCGACCATTAGTATGATCGGCTTGCCTAGGTGTATACCAAACTCCTCGTTGGGTAGGTATGTAACGTAACCCTCGTCGGTATTGAGTGATGGTATGCTTAGGTCACCTAGGTCTTTAGTCGTACAGTCGAAGTAACAAGGTGTGTGGTTAGGGAATCTCTCTGCTAACGTCTTTAACAGTGATGACTTACCGTTGCCCATGTGACCCTGTACAAGTATGGTGCGCTTGTGTCCAACAGTAGCGATGGCGTTGGCGATTTGATCTAGCGATAGTGCGTACATATTTTGTGTGTTCATAGTGGTATTGCTCCGAGTGTGTCTACATATGTAGACGGTTTATTTGATTAGTGTCTCAACAATGTGACCGCTCTCAGTCACTATCTTATAATACGTCACGCGGTGTGTGCGTAGCGTGCGTAGGTTCTTGTAGTGCTTGGTGCGCTTGTAGTTGCGCACTCGTAACACTGCCTGTCCATCTAGGTTGCCCAGTATCTGATAGTTGTTTGCATCATAGGCTTCTACGTAATATTTCATGATTCGTTCTCCGCTACATAATTATTTAATGCGTCGTCTGGTAATAAACAAAGCAGTTCATATAAAGCCGTGCAATCACTGTCGCTTAGGTCAGTTTGAATTTGGTCAAATAGTTTTGCCCACAGTTCTTCGTTCATGGTTACATCCCCAACGATGGTAGTGACTTGATGGCGGCATCCACTGCCCTTTTTGTTTCGGCACGGAATGACTCGTTGTTACGTAACCCATCGGGTGTGACCCCACGTAGCGCATCGTCTAGCTTGAGTGCCATCGCTGACATCTGGCTATCACCTGCTACGTTACACACGTTAAGCAGTTCTACCATGTCTAGCACGTTGTCCACTAGCGTATCGCGGAACACTTTCTTCTTGTCAGCCCCGCCATAGTCCAGTCGCTCGGACATATTAGACAGCGCCTTGTACGTACGATCCCAGACATCCTGCATAGCAGTGTGCAACTGCTTACTATAGTAGTCGCTGTAGTGTGTCTCCAATACCTGCTTCTGCTCGTTGCCCACGTCCACACGAAAATCACCTGCCTCGGGTAGTGGTATGTACGAGATGTTGAACGCAAACTTATTGCGGATAGAGTCCTCAGTCGGGTAGTCATCGGCCCGAAACAAACTACCGATGCGTGCCTGTGCCCTGCTTACTTCCCAAGTGTAGTTGCTACAAAACGTATCGACCATACCTGTAAACTCGTTCTGTAGGTCGGTCATCTGTTGGTGGTACTTGAAGTACTGCGCGGTAGGTAGCAGTCGCATACCTAGGTCAGACCATGGCATTGTCATGCTGTAGTGTATGTTGCGTGCATTGGCCACGAATTTCTGGATGGCGGTCAGCTCATCGCAATTACCCAGTAACTTCTTATTGACTGATGCCGTACCGTTATCGGCATAGTTCTGGCTTGTCACTGATGCAGATGCTGACTTGTCTTTCTTGCGTCCAGTCCAACAGCTAATCTTGAGTTCTCCTAACATGGCACTGGATGCGATTGATGGTGCGTTTGCCTGTGGTGCTTGTGGTGCTTGTGGTGCGTTTGCCTGTGGTGCGTTTGTTACTGCTTGGTTTGTAATGCTCATAATGTCTTGCTCCGAATGTGTCTACATATGTAGACGGTTTGGTTTGTCTTACTGTGTGATAACATCTTATGACGTGTCACTTGATAGGCTGAATCTCCCAGCCATGTAACCATTATACGCTGATGGTGGCTTATGTCAAATGATCCACAAACGTGTTGTTTAGTGTGTAACGGTGTTGTGTACTTGACTGTACCTATGTGTACTCTTGTGTAGGTCAGTAAGTCCTTGATATATATACAATGTTACGTTTGTACCTTTTTGACGGAATTACAGGGCGATATTTTTATTGGTTTGAATCGGTGAGAGAAAGGTAACAAAGCGAATAATTCCTTGGTACCTAAGTAATTCTGAGGAAAAGGTAACATTATAAATTATTTTATAAATAGATAAGAAACAGCACAATCTGATAGGCAATTCTCGATCGCCCTGCGTATGCCAGATCATTACTTGTCATAAAAACACACAATCTGATAATGTTACTTTTAAAAGGTACAGAGAGGTAACATTACCCTGAAAAAGGTAACATTGTAATTTTGTCTACATATGTAGACGCTTTTGCCATGACCCGCCACGCGGAGGCTATAACTGGTATCACTAACGTGTCAGGACGTGAGGCGCGGTGCGATCTATGAAACTGGTATCAACACGTCACGTTGTGTGGGGCGAGGCGCGGTGCGATCTATGAAACTGGTATCAAATCACTTTTTGATAGGCGAAAAAAAAGGCCACTCAATTAAGAGCGGCCAGTGTTAGTTAGTGTTTAGGTTCGACCGTAGTGTTGATCAGTTTGACCAGTGCCGCCAGTGCCGCAGTCACTGCGACTACATCATACTCTGGCGCTTCCTTTCCCTGAGCGATTTTGTTAACCCGATTGAGTAACTCAATTTCTTTTGTCACTCCGACCTGTTTGGCCGGTGCCGGTGCCGGTGCCTCCCCTTTGGGTTGCTGCGGTGCTTTCTTCGACTTACTGTCGCGATATGCCGCATCCTGTCGCAGTCGCATGGCATCCCTATCCGCGCACATATATCGGGCCAGTAGTTTGCCGGCGTCTCGCTTCTCTACCTTGCGGGCTTCACTCAATGCCTTGGTAGGCGTGTTAGCTAGTTTGACTATGGCCGCGCCCATTCCTTTGAGTCGGGCCAGTTGAAGCGAGGCTCTCAATTCCTCGGTGGCAGTTGACTGGTGGCCGTCGTGTTCCTTACCTACTGCGATCCACTGAGTCCAATGGTGGCCTTCTTTGATAGCTAGATCGTATGCTACCTGAGCCGCTTTACGTGCCCCTACATCCTTACGAGTGGCAGCGGTGATTGCGTTGGATACTGTTGAGGATAAAACATTTTTGATGGTTGACATAATGTGGAGCCTTATAAATTGGGCGGGCAATCGGTGCCGCCTAAACCGATCAGAGCATTGTTGCTTTGATGGTTCCCATGTTAACAGGTTACCACAAAAAGGCAATAGATACCTTACAAGCTAAGCAAAAGGTCTACATATGTAGACGAACCCACGATCCGCTATGATCCGATACCCACCCCGCCCCCATGCCCCACTTCACGCTACAGGAGTCCCAGCGCTCTATGTATTACCATTCCACACGAATTAATCACTTTTTTCTGAGTTTGAGACCCCTACCCCCCCAATATGAGAGACACCCCCCACCTTGTTTCGGAAGAGGGATGCAAAAAAATTTTTTATAGGGTTTTTAGAGTGTGGCTTAGGAGAGGTCTTCTACTGCAACAGCGAATAGAGAAATTAGTATGAAGTAAATCATGTAAACAATCATGTCTGGCCCTTGGTTGGTGAGTGAGGGTGCATTGTAAATACTATCGGTTATGATTTGAAATGTTGGTTTATCATACAGTGCATATCATAGATGGTATGGGTAACTCGTATATACTTGTTTCTGTAAAACAAGTGTGTTACAAATGCACCTCCGGTGAATAACCTGCGATGCACGATATGACGATTAAACTCGAACCCGAGACAGGGGTTCCGCTTTTTGATGACGACCCTGCGGTGGACTTAACTGTTCGTGCGCAAGCAGCAAGAACTACAGCCTTAGAGCTAGCAGACCACGGGTTAGAATTGAAGCCCAACAAAGAAGACGAAGACATAGCAGCTAAAATTGCTATAGCGTATGCCGACGACCCCGAAAAAACATCGAAGAAAGCCACGAACAACCGTATGGCTACCTTAACACCTGCCGCTCTGGTGCTTACAGGTAACATACTCACCGAATTTGGTGCCTCAGTAGTAGAATCTGCTGTATCGGTACGCCACCTTGTAACAAACAAGCTCATCCTAGAGACCGAGAACCCTGATCCACGCGTCCGTATCCGAGCGTTGGAGTTACTGGGTAAGATTTCAGACGTAGGACTGTTCTCTGAGAAGTCAGAAGTGACTGTTACACACCAGTCAACAGATGATTTAAAGGCAAAACTGCGTAGGAAGCTCGAAAAACTGGTAAATCCGGTTGATGAAGTTGTTTTAGGCGGTGAAATCATAGACCTTGACGTTGAGTTAGGGCTAACAGACGGTGTATAGCGCCGATGTAGACTTTACTCAGGACGAAATCCAGAATATGTTGGATAACATTGATGCTTTTAGTGTCGATGAAGTGGCTGAGATAGAGAAACTTGTCGATGAACTGGGTAAAAGACGTACAGTTAAGGCCGCATATGACGATTTAATTGAATTTTGTAAACTTATGATGCCTGACTTTATTGTTGGCAAGCATCATAGGATTCTAGCCGACCTATTAATGGCTATTGAGAGTGGAGATAAGGATAGAGCCTGCGTAAACATCCCTCCGCGTCATGGCAAGTCCCAGTTGGTGTCTATTTTCTTCCCAGCGTGGTATTTAGGGCGTAATCCAGACAAGAAAGTGATGATGGTGTCGCACACAACCGACCTAGCGGTGGATTTTGGACGTAAAGTACGTAACTTAATCTCCAGTGAAGCCTACGCAGCCATATTTCCTACAGTAAAACTAGCCAGTGACTCTAAATCAGCCGGTCGTTGGAGTACTAGTGTGGGCGGGGAGTACTACGCCTGTGGTGTTGGATCAGCTCTAGCGGGTCGTGGTGCTCATTTACTGCTGGTAGATGACCCACACTCGGAGCAAGACGTGATTAACGGCAACTTTGTCGTCTTTGAGAAGGCATATGAGTGGTTTACGTTCGGTGCTCGTACACGTCTGATGCCCGGAGGTAGCGTAGCTATCATCCAAACTAGATGGCATATGGACGATTTGACGGGTCGTGTGGTCAAGGATATGACCCAGAACGAGCGAGCTGACCAGTATGAGGTCATAGAGTTCCCCGCTATATTAGATGTAGATGATAAAGAGACAGGTAAACCCATACAAAAACCCTTGTGGCCCGAGTTTTTCGACCTTGAGGCATTATTACGTACCAAAGCATCCATGCCTGTGTTCCAGTGGAATGCTCAGTACCAACAACAACCTACCGCAGAAGAGGCCGCACTGGTCAAAAGAGAGTGGTGGAACGAATGGGAGAAGGAACGCCCGCCCAGTTGCGAGTATGTGATCATGTCATTGGACTCCGCAGCCGAAAAACACAACCGTGCGGATTACACGGCATTGACTACATGGGGAGTATTCCTTAATGAGGAGACTTCAGCGTATAATATAATCTTGCTTAATAGTATAAAAGAGCGTATGGAGTTCCATGAGCTGAAAGAATTAGCTATGGATCAGTACACAGAGTGGGAACCAGACGCGTTTATCGTGGAGAAAAAGAGTTCAGGAGTCGCGTTATACCAAGAAATGCGGCGTATGGGGCTACTTGTACAAGAATATACCCCTCATAGGGGTTCTGGTGATAAACTAGCGCGATTAAACTCTGTATCTGATATTGTGCAATCTGGATTATGTTGGGTTCCGCAGACCAGATGGGCAGAAGAAGTAGTAGAAGAGATCGCTGGATTCCCGTTTATGAGCCACGACGATCTGGTGGATTCCACAGTTATGGCACTTATGCGGTTCAGGCAGGGTGGGTTTATACGATTACCTACTGATGAGCCAGAAGAGATCAAATATTTTAAACATCGCGGTAGCGGGTTTTATTAAGAGGTTACAAAATGGCAATCGAGAAAGGGTTATACGCTGCTCCTGAAGGCAACGAAGGCGTAGAAGTAGAGGGACTTGAGGGGGAGAAAGAACTAGAGATAGAGATAGTTGACCCTGAGATGGTTACTCTGGACGATGGTAGCGTAGAGATTACTATTATTCCGGGCGTTGAAATAGATGACTTTATGTCGTTTGATGCCAACTTGGTAGACGTATTAGATGAAAGTTACCTAAACGAGTTATCAGGTGACCTTATTAGTATGGTAGACGCTGACGTAGATAGCCGTAAAGACTGGGCTGAAACATACGTTAAAGGGCTTGATATTCTAGGATTCAAGTATGAAGAGCGCACTACTCCTTGGCAAGGCGCTTGTGGCGTAAACTCTACAGTTCTTGCTGAAGCGGCTATTCGTTTCCAAGCAGAGACCATGAGTGAGACTTTCCCTGCCGCTGGCCCCGTGAGAGTTAAGGTTTTAGGTAAAGAGACTAAAGAGAAGCTAGAAGCTGCTGAACGCGTAAAAGCGGACATGAACTACGAGCTTACCGAGAACATGGTTGAGTACCGTCCTGAACACGAGCGTATGCTATATAGCCTAGGACTCGCAGGATCGGCGTTTAAGAAGGTTTACTTTGATGCTACTATAGGTAGACAGGTAGCGATCTATATCCCCGCAGAAGACGTTATCGTGCCTTATGGCGCGTCTAACATCGAGTCAGCGGAGCGTGTTACCCATGTAATGCGTAAGACTAAGAATGAAATGATGCGACTGCAAGTTAGTGGTTTTTATGCAGGCGTAGAGCTGGGTGATCCAGAGCCGTTCCACACAGACATCGAAGAGAAAAAAGCCAAAGAAGGTGGTTACGACATCACCGACGATGATCGATATACCGTGTACGAGATTCACGCCGAGCTTGTTATAGAAGGTATAGATGACGAAGATGGGCTAGCAAAACCTTACATCGTTACAATCGAGCGGGGCACAGGAGAAATACTTGCCGTTCGTCGTAATTGGGACGAGGAAGACATGCTCACCATGAAGCGCCAGCACTTTGTACATTACGTATATGTGCCCGGATTTGGCTTCTACGGCCTTGGATTGATTCACATAGTAGGTGGGTACGCCAAAGCAGGAACGTCGATTATACGGCAATTGGTGGACGCTGGTACACTATCTAACCTTCCGGGGGGCTTAAAGTCTCGTGGATTGCGTATTAAAGGTGATGACACCCCAATCGAGCCGGGCGAGTTTAAAGACGTTGATGTGCCATCAGGCAGCATCCGCGAAAACATTATGCCCCTTCCTTATAAAGAGCCTAGCCAGACTCTACTAGCGTTGCTGAACCAGATCACTACTGAAGGCCGTCGTTTAGGCGCTATCAGTGACATGAACATCTCTGACATGTCCGCTAATGCCCCAGTGGGTACTACACTAGCCCTGCTAGAACGTACTCTCAAGCCAATGGCAGCAGTACAAGCACGCGTACATTACGCTATGAAGCTAGAGTTTAAGATGCTCAAAGCTATCATGGCCGAAGAAGCGCCGGAAGAGTATGATTACCAGCCTAATAGAGGCGAAGTATCAGCACGTCAGTCTGACTACGCTATGGTCGATGTAATCCCTGTAAGCGACCCTAACAGCTCTACAATGGCCCAGCGAGTAGTACAGTACCAAGCCGTGTTGCAGATGTCGCAACAAGCTCCCCAGATATACAACCTCCCTCAATTACATCGTCAGATGATTGAAGTGCTAGGCGTTAAGAACGCTGATAAGTTAGTCCCTACGGAAGATGACGTTAGACCTACTGATCCCGTAAGCGAGAACATGAACGTGCTAACAGGTACCCCCATAAAAGCCTTCCTGTCGCAAGACCACGAAGCTCACATAACGGCTCACCAGTCGTTCATGCAAGACCCGATGATTGCACAAACTATTGGGCAGAATCCACAGGCACAACAGATTATGGCTGCGCTACAAGCGCACATAGCAGAGCATCTTGGGTTCAGATACCGCAAGCAGATGGAAGATAAGCTGGGTGTTGCACTACCCCCACCGAATGAGGAGCTACCTGAAGAGATTGAAGTTCAGTTGTCACGCCTCATATCCGAAGGTGGCAAGCAGCTAACCGCTCAACATCAACAAGAAGCCGCGCAGCAACAAGCGCAGCAACAGCAGCAAGACCCCGTGTTCCAGCTACAACAGGCGGAACTACAGGTTAAGCAGCAGGATGTACAGCGTAAAACGCAGAAAGACCAAGCCGATATGCAGATTAAACAGGCTGAGATACAGCGTAAAACGCAGAAAGACCAAGCTGATGTGGCTATAAATCAGCAACAGCTCGAAATCGAAAGACAAGAGTTGGAAATAGATGCTCAGAAAGCCGGAGCTAAACTAGCTGCCGATAGAAGAACAGCTAATACTAAACTCGACCTAGACTTAATGAAAACTCAGAGTGAGGTCGCAAACAAACGCAATAAGGAATAATCATGGCTAAAACCGTCTTTGACGTGCTTAAAAAGAAAATCGAGGATGACATGTCCTCCGCAACAGAATTTCTAGGTAATGGGGGAGCTAAAGACTTCTCTCAATACAAAGAAGTAACAGGAATGCTACGAGGTCTCACTTCCTGTCTGAATCATGTAAATGACCTCTCGCGTAACTATATGGACGATGATAATGACTGATCTAACAATAGTACCTAAAGAAGCTGAAAGTGACGAAGAGCTTGACCTTCAAATCCCCACACCCGTGGGATACCGTGTCTTAGTAGCCATGCCGGAAGTAGAAGATACATACGGCGAAAGTGGCATCATTAAGTCTAGTAAAGAAATGCACAACGAATACATTATGTCTACTATCGGGGTTGTACTCGATATGGGGGCACAAGCGTATTCTGATAAAGAGCGTTTTACTACTGGCCCTTGGTGTAAGACAGGGGACTATGTAATGTTCCGTGCCAATACTGGTACGCGTTTTAAAGTAGGTGGTGTTGAGTATCGTTTAATGAACGATGATTCAATTGAAGCAGTAGTAAACGATCCTCGTGGCGTTACACGAGTGTGAGGAGTATATAATGGGATTTGAAAAAGTAGAGTACACCTTTCCTGATGAGCAAGAGGATAAAGGTATAGAGGTAGAAAGTTCTAGCGCCCTAAAAATGGGAGAAGTTGAGCAGGAAGAAGAAAAAGAAATTGAAGTTGAGGTTGTTGATGACACGCCAAAAGCAGATAGGGGCCGCAAAGCATCTAAGCCCCCAGAAGACCTTACTGACGACGAGTTAGAAGATTACTCGGACAAAGTACGCAAGCGCATCCAACACTTTAGTAAAGGTTACCATGACGAAAGACGTGCTAAAGAAGCATCACAGCGTGAACGTCAAGAAATGGAAGCGTTTGCCAAGACACTTGTTGATGAGAATAACAAGCTAAAAAGTAGCGTAGAAAAGAATCAAGCAGCCTTACTAGAACAAGCTAAAAAGAATTCAGCGATAGAAATATTATCGGCAAAGCGGGCATACAAACGAGCGTATGAAGCTGGAGACGCAGATAAACTGCTAGATGCACAAGATAAACTAACGAACGCTAAGATAAAGGCAGATAAACTAGGAGATTTTGAGTCAGAGACTTTACAACAAGCGGAGATTCCTGTACAAATACCGCAAGAGGCTCCGATTCAGCCAGATACCAAAGCGTCCGATTGGGCAAGTGAAAATCCTTGGTTCGGTTCTGATGATGAGATGACAGCTTATGCTATGGGTGTACACAGTAAGCTAGTTAAGCAAGGCGTGGACACCACTAGCGATGATTACTACGAGACTATTAATTCTCGTATGCGAAATACCTTCCCTGAAGAATTTGGGGAAATTGAAGAGTTAGAGGGAAGACCAAGCAAGCGACAGTCTAATGTGGTTGCCCCCGCTACGCGGAGCACGGCACCTAGAAAGGTGCGATTAACGCAGACACAGGTGGCTATAGCTAAAAAACTTGGAGTACCCCTAGACTTATACGCCAAAAAGGTTGCAGAAGAGATGAGGAAAGTATGATGGCAGAGAACAGAATTAAGCGTGAAGAAGTTACCCGTGAAAAAACGGCCCGCAAAGCGGCTTGGACTAGGCCAGAAGTACTACCTTCTCCTAACCCCGAGCCGGGCTACGCATTTCGCTGGATTCGTGTAAGCACGCAAGGTAGTGTTGATGCCACTAATGTATCCTCAAAACTACGCGAAGGTTGGGAGCCAGTAAGAGCGGAAGATCACCCAGAGATTACTCTTGTGTCCATTGAGAACGAAAAATTCAAAGACAACTTGATAATCGGTGGCTTAATGCTATGCAAAGCTCCTGTCGAAATGGTTGAAGAGCGTAACACTTACTATAACGATCAGAGTAAGGCGCAAATGCAATCAGTTGACAACGGCCTGATGCGAGAAAACGACCCCCGTATGCCCCTGTTTAACGACAGACGTACGAACGTTACCTTCGGTAATGGGTCATAACTTAACTCTATTTATAGGTGAAATAAATGGCAACTACAGCCTCTCCATACGGGCTTGTTCCCGTACGTAAAGCTGACGGTACACCTTATTCTGGTGCCCGTGACGCTTTTCTTATTACCCCTGCTGGCGTAGCTCAGAACATCGGCTATGGTTCTATTGTTGAACTAAACGCAGGATACGTCCAACTTGCTTCTGGCACTGGTGCAGACGCAACTACTAACAACCTTGGCGGCAACGGTATCGGTGCTCTGGGTGTGTTCGTTGGTTGTGAATACATCAACGCTGAAGGTCAGTTGATTTTTGCTCAGTACTACCCTACAGGCACTGCTAACGCTACTGCTTATGTAGTAACTGATCCGGGCGTAACTTTCCAAGTACAAGCTGATGGCGCGATTGCTCAGACTGCTCTTGGCCATAATGCCCCTCTGACTGGTGCGCAGAATGCTCTGACTTCTGTAAACACCACCACTGGTAAGTCTAACATTGCAATCGATGCTACTACTGCGACTGCAACTAAGGCGTTTAAAGTAATCGGTTTTGTAACTAAAGCTGGTTCTGCCATTGGCGACGCTAAGACTGATGTCTTGGTTAAATTTAACCTACCGTACCACCAGTTTGGTACAGGCATCGTAGGAGAATAACTAGATGGCTATTTCAAGAAGTCAATTACTTAAAGAGCTACTCCCCGGGCTAAACGCACTATTCGGTCTGGAGTACGCGAAATATGGCGAAGAGCACAAAGAGATTTTCGAGACTGAAACCTCTGACCGTTCTTTTGAAGAAGAAACTAAACTGTCTGGTTTTGGCTCTGCCCCAACTAAGTCAGAAGGTTCTGCAATTGAGTATGATAATGCTCAGGAAGCATGGACTGCACGTTACACGCACGAAACTGTTGCAATGGGTTTCTCAATCACTGAAGAAGCGATTGAAGATAACTTGTATGACTCTCTGTCATCTCGTTATACCAAAGCACTGGCTCGCGCTATGGCGTACACCAAGCAGGTTAAAGCAGCGGACATCCTGAACAACGCTTTTACTGGCACTACCTACGGTGATGGGCAGGTTCTATGCTCTACTTCTCACCCTCTGGTTAACGGTGGAGTTAACTCTAACCGCCCTGCTGTTGCGGCTGACCTCAACGAAACTTCTTTGGAAGCAGCTATCATTCAGATTGCTGGCTATACCGATGAGCGTGGTCTTCTGATCGCGGCCAAGCCTAAGAAGCTAATTCTCCCACCTTCCCTACAGTTTGTTGCAACTCGTTTGCTTGAGACTGAAGGTCGCGTAGGAACTGCTGACAACGACATCAACGCCATTATGAACAACGGCGCTGTACCACAAGGTTACGCAGTAAACCATTACCTGACCGATACTGATGGCTGGTTCCTGATGACTGACGTACCTAACGGTTTGAAGCACTTCGTTCGTAGCCCAATGGCTACTTCTATGGACGCTGACTTTGATACCGGCAACAGCCGTTACAAGGCTCGTGAACGCTACTCGTTTGGCGTTTCCG
>Ga0208160_1000369_pt1 | contig 21561 bp, 33 predicted proteins | sample CB_VirMetaG_FD_184536 | JGI IMG/M metagenome (GOLD analysis project Ga0208160, IMG submission 184536) | Freshwater to marine saline gradient viral communities from Chesapeake Bay - CB_1504_1 Viral MetaG (SPAdes) (version 4) | ecosystem: Environmental > Aquatic > Marine > Coastal | place: USA... | reverse complement strand
ACCGTACGAACATTTTACTTTGTATTCGATTGGGGATGATGAGTTTATGAAACGCTTCCAAGATGGTGTTCCTATTTACAGAGATAAAAAAGAAATTATTAATACTTATGATTTAGTTCATTTTGATGGTCCTCATAAAACCATAGACGTGATCCGAGAGACCTTATTTTTTGCAGACAGATCTAGAATAGGATCTATTTTTATTTATGATGATTATCCTAAATTTGATATGAATCTTATTGGTAATATATTAATTACTCATTTAGGTTTTGTCCCTGTATTAAAAGGTGATAATAAAATAGCTTTACAAAAGAAAAAAGATGCTTGATTTAGGAACATTAGACCAAGTTAAACACTATATTAAAAAACAAATAGAGCAGACGAAAGACCATATTTGCTATGGTGTAGACACAGTCGATAAACTCCATTACTCTAGAGGGAAACTCAATGCCCTAGAGGTATTGCTACAGGATCTAAAAGACCTGCAGAAGAACATGGAGAATGTCGATGACGATAGTAACACCTGATACGTCCTTAATAGGCGTGTCAAAAGAAAATCCCGCACCTGAATCTAAGGAGCAGGAAATACCCACCGATCCAGAAGGTATACAAAAATATCTGGATGTAATTCCCAAACCAGTAGGATACCGACTTTTGGTTCGACCTTATGCAGGTCCGAAAAAAACCAAAGGAGGAATTCTTCTTACCGATAATGTAAGTGAAACTATTCAAATGACAACCGTAGTTGGTTTAGTCGTTGCATTAGGAGATCTTTGTTATTCAGATAAAGATAGATTTCCCAAAGGCCCTTGGTGTAAGGAAGGTCAGTTTGTAATCTACGGAAGATATGCTGGCTCGCGTTTTAAAACAAAATACGGTGAGCATCGTATTTTAAATGACGATGAGATTATTGCTACCATCGCAAAACCTGAAGACATACTTCATTTATATTAAATAGGAGAACATATAATGTTAGAAGAAAAAGAAACATCTAAGTTCGAATCACAAGTTGACTTAGATACGGATGATGTAAAAGAACAAGACATCCAAATAGAGACTAAAGAAGAAAAATCAAAAGAACCTACCTTAAATGTAGGGGAAGTTGATTTAGGATATACTTCGCATAATAAAGAAGAAACAAAGGAAAAAATTGAAGTAGAAGAAGAAACAGACAGACCTACTCCAAGTAATCCCAATCCAAAAAAAGAAACCAAAGAAGAAGCAGCAGACGATCTGAATCAAATATCTGAATCGGTTCAAAAAAGAATAGATAAATTAACTAGAAGATATAGAGAAGCAGAACGTAGAGAGCAAGCAGCATTAGAGTTTGCACGAGGTCTTCATAAAAAATATGAAACATCAGAAAAAAGATTAGATAGTGCTGATGAACAATACTTGAAAGAATTTGATGCAAGAGTAGATGCACAAAGAGAACAAGTACGAATTAAATTAAAATCTGCTATTGAAGCTAATGATACTGATGCCATTATGCAAGCGAATGACGAACTAACACAGCTTGCAGTGCAAAAAGAAAAAGCTAAATTGCAAATGGCTGATCGTGCGGAACGATTAAGACAATTAGAAGAGCAGAAAAAAATACAAGCTTCTGAGATACAGGAACAGCAAAGAGCTAAACCTGTGGCTCCAGAACCTAGCCCAAAAGCTAAGTCCTGGGCTCAAAAGAATACTTGGTTTGGTAATGATAAAATCATGACTAATGCCGCTTTCACCATCCATGAAGATCTAGTGGGTATGGGTGTTGATGTTGAAAGTGAAGAGTATTATAATGAAATAGACAAACGAATGAAGGAAAATTTCCCTCATAAGTTTTCTGTACAAGAGCAACGAAGAGAACCCGTCCAACAAGTTGCTAGTGCTGGAAGACAACAGCAAGGACGCAAAACTGTGAGACTCACCAAATCACAGGTGGCTATTGCCAAAAAATTAGGGGTGCCACTAGAAGAATACGCTAAATACGTGAAGGAGGTACAATAGTATGAGCGATAATAAGTTAAATAAGACTTCACGCGCGTCAGAAGAACATAAAGAGGTTAGAAAAAAACCTTGGACGCCACCATCAGCTCTGGACGCACCGCCTGCGCCAGTCGGCATGGTCCACAGATGGATCAGAGTCGAGTCTATGGGTTTCCAAGATACTGCAAACGTATCTAAGAAACTTAGAGAAGGTTGGGAATTTGTAAGAGCCGAAGAAATTAAAAATACTATCGGTGATCATGGATACCCAGTTATTCGAGACGGACAATACGCAGGTTTGATCGGGGTTGCTGGCCTTGTGTTGGCAAGGATACCTGAAGAGATTGTGCAATCGCGCTCTGAGTATTTTAGTAAAATTACTCAGGATAAAATGGAAGCGGTTGATCATGATGTCATGAAGGAGCAACGACCTGAGATGCCGATTAATATTAATCGACAATCTCGTGTATCTTTTGGTGGTGGAAGTAAGTCCTAATTTTGTGACAATAACCATCCCAAAATAAACTGAAACAAATATAAAAAGGAGTACTAACAATATGGCTAACGTAGCTGAAAAATATGGTCTTAGACCAGTAAGAAAGTTAGATGGCTCTCCGTTTATAAATGCTCAGAACAGATACAGAATTAAAGCAGGTTACGGCACTGCGATATTTCAAGGGGATTTGGTAATACCAACTTCTACAGGATTTATCCAAAGAGCTACTGCTAACACTTCTGATGCTGTTGTTGGAGTATTTAACGGGGTGTTCTACAACGATCCGACTACTCAGAAACCAACTTGGAAGAACTACTATCCTGGTGGAATCACACCGACTCAAGGCGAAATCATCGCTTCAGTCATTGATGATCCAGAAGTAGTTTATTCAATTGATTCTGATGGAGCATTCGCTGTAGCAGACATCTTCAAGAACTTTTCAATCACTAACGTGACTGGAAATGTTCAAACAGGTATATCAAAAGTTCAATTAGACTACTCTGTATCAGGAGTTGCAAATACATTTGCAGTTCAAGCTATCGATATCTCTCAAGATATCGCTAACGATACAGCTGGTTCTGTGAACGCTGATGTTCTTGTAAGAATCAACAATCATTTCTACTCTTATGGTGGAAATGGTGTAGGCTTATAATAGGAGAATAAATAATGGCTATATCACGATCACAACTAGTTAAAGAACTAGAGCCAGGATTGAATGCACTATTCGGCCTGGAATATAACAGATATGACAATGAACATGCAGAAATCTTCATGACTGAGTCATCTGACAGAGCTTTCGAAGAAGAAGTAATGCTAACAGGTTTTGGTGCTGCGGCAGTAAAATCTGAAGGTGCAATGGTTAATTTTGACCAAGCATCTGAAGCTTACACTTCTAGATACACTCATAATACAGTAGCACTTGCTTTTGCTATTACTGAGGAAGCTATTGAAGATAACTTGTACGACAGATTGGCATCTAGATACACTAGAGCACTTGCTCGTTCAATGTCTCAAACTAAACAAATCACTGCGGCTAATGTACTAAACAATGGTTTTAGTTCATCATACCCAGGTGGTGACGGAAAAGCTTTATTAGCTAACGATCACCCTCTGTCTAATGGTGGATCTTTCAGAAACATATTGTCTACAGCAGCTGACTTATCAGAAACTTCTTTAGAGCAGTCTCTGATTGACATCGCAGCATTTGTTGACGAAAGAGGATTAAAGATTGCTACTATGGGTAGAAAATTAGTAATTCCAAAAGAATTGCAATTTACTGCTGAGAGAATCTTAAAATCTCCTCTATCAACTACACCTGGTGGATCAAACGCGTTCGCTAAAAACGATATCAACGCGATGATGAACATGGGTATGGTACCAGAAGGTTACAGAGTTAATCATTTCTTGACTGACACTGATGCTTTCTTTATCCTTACTGATGCACCAAATGGTATGAAGCACTTTGTAAGAAGCGCTATCAAAACTGCCATTGAAGGTGATTTTGATACTGGAAACGTTAGATTTAAAGCTAGAGAAAGATACAGCTTCGGTTGGTCTGACCCTAGAGGAATCTTCGGTTCTATAGGAGCATAATCAATAAAACTTTTGTGGGGGCGTATTTACGTCCCCACAATTTAAAGATACAATAGAGGAATTATGGGATTTAAATGTGATATTCAAGCAACTAGATCAGATGCTGCTCCAGGAGCAACAGCAATCGTTGCACCTTCAATTAGATTAAGAGCTATTTCTGTTGCTTCCAGTGGAGCAGGAGCAGGAGTTCTTTCATTATCAACTGGATCAAGCACTGGTACTGTTTTATTAACTGTTGATGTACCTAACACTGATGTTTATACTTTAAATCTTCCAGAAGATGGAATTGTTTTTCCACAAGGTATTTATTGTCATACTAAAACAAACATCACAGCATATACTGTATTTACAGATAAATATTCAGGAGCAGGCTTAGTATCTCAACAGCCGTAATCTAAATGGCTAGAAATCCGTTTGCTATACCAGGAACTGTCTTGGATCAATATGCAAATATTTCACAATTACCAAGTGGTAAAAATAACGGCACCTTACAAGAATACGTTGAAGAACAAGAAGTAAAGCCAGTAGGTGCTGCTAAAGGAGGAATGCCTCCTAGAAATAAAAAAAATTTTAGGTCTACTAAAGCAGGAGCGGGAATGACTCAAGCTGGAGTTATGGCTTACAGAAGAAAAAATCCTGGAAGTAAATTAAAAACAGCAGTAACAGAAAGTAATCCAGGTCCCAAAAGAGCTGCAAGAAGAAAATCTTTTTGTGCTAGATCAGCAGGGCAAATGAAAATGTTTCCCAAAGCAGCTAAAGACCCAAATTCAAGATTACGACAAGCTAGAAGAAGGTGGAAATGCAGATAGTCTATGAAATTAAACGAAAACACAAACATAGCTTTACCTATTAGAAATTTATTAGCTATTGTTGTAGCGGTAGCTATTGGAGTATGGGCTTATTTCGGTGTCATTGAGAGACTCAATCAATTAGAAACCAAAAATAAATTATTTGAACAAGACTTATTAGAAGCTTCTAAACAAAAACCCATTGATCAGGAACAGTTTATGTTAATAGAATATTTAACGAAACAAGTAGAAAAACACGCTAAATTATTAGAAGAAAATATTCACACAGGTGTGATGTTAAAACAATTTGATAAAGAAATTGAAAAATTAAAAAAAGATGTAGAACGTTTAAAAGATGCTACACGAGATATTAAGTTTGCAAATGGAAATGGTAAACATTAATGATAGAAATGGTTGTAGCTTTATGCTTATTTTTAAACGACACAATGATAGAACATTCTCACAAAGAATCATTATCTGAATGTTTAGAGACTAAAAGAAAAATAGAACGAAATAATGATAGTGGTAATTCACACGTACAATGTTCTGTAGTTAAAGCAAAAGTATATGTGGATCAACATGGAATTAAAAGAATAGAAGAAAAGATTGAGGAACATTAATGAACATAAATCTAACGCACAGTATACCTATTGTCTGTATTATTCTTTGCACATTACTACTAACTAGTTGTGCTACTAAAGAAGAAAAACATCCTAACTATTTTGATACTATTGCAAAACAATTATCTAAATTAAAAATATGAGGTGTATTTATTGGGTTTGTGTGGGTTTCTGTCTATTGTTAAAAGATTGTAAATGTAATAAACTTAAAACTAATGAAACTATCAGCAAACTTCCAGTTAAGTGAATTAGTTAAATCACAAACAGCGGAAAGAAAAGGAATTTCTAACAATCCTTCTCCCGCTCATATAGATAATTTAAAAGCATTATGTGTAAATGTATTACAACCTATTCGTTCTCATTTTGAAGCACCTGTAATTATATCTTCAGGATATAGATCTGCAGAATTATGTATTGCTATTGGATCTAAAATAACTTCTCAACATACCGAAGGTAAGGCGGCCGATATAGAAGTAGTAGGCGTTGATAATAAAGTCCTAGCGCAATGGGTCAAAGATAATTTAGAATATGATCAATTAATTCTCGAATTTTATCGAGATGGTGAGCCCGATAGCGGCTGGGTTCATGTCTCTTGGAACCCAGGCGAGAACCGAAATATGTCCCTTCGAGCTATTAAAGAAGAGGATAAAACTAAATATACACCATGGTAATATCTAGATCACAGATGGCAAGACAATTAGAGCCAGGGTTAGGTTCTGAATGGAAGAGTAAATATAAGAAGGTTATTAAACGTACACATGGCAAAAAAATCAAACCCAATAGCAAAAAAGTTAAGTGATAGACGTTATAAGTCTAAGGTGGTACAATCTAAAAAAGTATATAATCGTAAAAAAATTAACTTTAAAGGAGTATTTTAATATGGTCTATCCAATGGGCGGCGGCAAAAAGAATTATAAACTTACTGGAAAAGTAGGTTCAAAAAAAGATTCTAAAAAATCTAAAAAGAAGTAGGTCATGATTTATGGCAACTTCTGGAACTACATCATTTAATTTAACCATAGATGACATTATAGAAGAAGCCTATGAGCGTTGTGGTGTAAGAACTAACTCTGGTCACGATTTACGTTCAGCTAGAAGATCATTAAATTTATTATTTTCTGACTGGGGGAACAGAGGTGTTCATTTATGGAAAGTAACTTTACAAACACAAGCTTTAACAGCTGGTACTTTTCAATATGCTGCTCCTAGTGATTGTAATGATGTATTAGAAGCTTATATATCTACTACTTCAGGCGTTACCTCATCAACTCAAGATGTTTCATTAACAAAAATAGATAGGTCTGCATACGCTGCATTACCCAATAAAGGCTCTACTGGACAACCTTCACAATATTATATTTCTAGAGAAACAACACCACAAGTTTATTTGTATCAGGCTCCTGATGCTACTACTTATACTTATTTAAAATATTATTACATTGGAAGAATTGAAGATGCGGGAGCGTATACTAACACTGCTGATATTGTTTACAGATTTATGCCAGCTATGTGCGCAGGACTTGCTTATTACTTATCACAAAAAATAGCTCCTGATAGAATTCAATTATTAAAACAATTATATGAAGATGAAATGATGAGAGCCTTAGAAGAAGACGGTCAAAGAACTTCATCTTATATTTCACCTCAAAATTATTATCCAGCGGGTTAATTATGGGAAATCAAGCAAGAGGAAAAAGATCTTTATCTATATCCGATCGTTCTGGAGCGGCTTTTCCTTACACAGAAATGGTAAAAGAATGGCAAGGTTCGTGGGTACATATTTCTGAATATGAACCCAAACATCCACAATTAGATCCTCCTTATCATAAAGCAGATGCAGTTGCTTTAGCTAATGTAAGATCACAAGATTTCCAACAACCAGAAATTGTTAATAATGTACAAGCTGATTCTGGAGGTGAGGGCATGTGTACCGTTAGTTTAGAGCTTCCAGGAGATTTTGCTTTTAATTCATCGGGAATGATTCCTGATAACGGGTCTATTCAAAACACTAGAAGACAGGCTATAATAGAAACAGGAACAATAAAAATAACAATATCATAATGGCTATAACATATACACAATTTTTAACACAAATAAGAAACTACACAGAAGTGGGAGATACGGTATTAACCGATACTCTCATTGATCAGTTTTTAACCAATGTAGAATTAAATGTTGCTGGAAAAGTAGATTATGATGATTTAAGAAAATATTCTACTTCTAATTTTATTGCTGGACAACGATATTTAACGATGCCTTCTGACTTTGTATTAATGAGAAGTATGGAAACAATTATTAGTGGAAATAGAAATTTTTTAGAAAAAAGAGACCAGACTTATATTACTGAATATAATGAGTCTGGAGCTAGTGGAGTTCCTGTATCCTACGCTATGTGGGATGAATTTACTGCTGTTGTAGCTCCTATTCCAGCTTCTACTTATCAAGTACAAATCAATTATATAATTGATCCCCCTCATTTTACAGCAAGTAATAATACTTATTTATCACAACATCAGCAATCTATTTTATTATACGGTGTTTTAGCTGAAGCTTTTTCTTATCTAAAAGGACCTTTAGATATGTACAAACTATATTCAGACAAGTATAATGAAGAAATACAAGCTTTTGCTTTACAACAAATGGGCAGAAGACGTAGAGATGATTTTATTGATGGAGTACCTAGAATTAAAATAGATTCACCATCACCATCTTAAAAATTAATAAGGAGAATAAAAAATGGCTATAACAACAAACGCAATCTGTAATTCTTTTAAACAAGAATTATTGCAAGCAGAACATGATTTTGATTCGGCAGGATCAGGTGGCAATAAATTTAAATTAGCTTTATATCTAAGCACTGCAGTAATTGGAAAATCTACTACTTCTTACACAACAGGTGGAGAATCTAGTTCACCAGCAGGATATACAGCTGGAGGAAAAGGATTAGTAAATACTGGAACTTCACTTTCTGTAAATACAGCAATCACTAATTTTAATAATTTATCGTTTACAGGTGTAACATTAACTGCAAGAGGCGCATTAATTTATAATACTAGTAATGCTAACGCTGCTGTATGTGTTTTGGATTTTGCTGGAGATAAAACTGCAACTGCAGGTACATTCACAGTTCAATTCCCAGCATATACAAGTACAGCTGCCATCTTACGAATTAGTTAAGGGGCTTTAAATGTCTAACGTTACTGGTTGGGGACGAGGTACCTGGAGCCAAGGTTCTTGGAACGAAGCTCTTCCAGTAACGGTTAGCGGTATAACCGCTTCTACTAATGTAGGTTCTACTACAGTTGCTATTGGTCAACAAATCAATGTAACAGGCCAATCACTTACAACAAATATCAATTCAGTAACTGTTGCAGCTAATGCAAATGTAAATATAACAGGCGAAGTTGTTACAACAAATATTAATTCTGTTTCCATTACAGGAGACGCAAATATTAATGTAACAGGAATTTCATTAACTTCAACAATTGGAAACGAAGCAGCCTTTACAGATGTAGAAGTTTCTATTTCAGGAAACAGTTTACAAACTTCTTCTGGTGAAGCAGCAGGTTTAAAAATTGATGGTGTATCCGCTTCCATTGGAATTGGAACTGTAGACATTCAAGCAAATGGTAATATATTTGTTAATGTAGCTGAACATGATTTAACATTATCTACTGGACAAATAAGTGAAATTATTACGGTAGATGCTTTTCCTTCTGGAATCGATGCTCAAATAGATATACAAGGAGTGACCACACAGGCTGATGCTTCTGTGACCACCTCTTCTTTAAATTTGTCTACTAGTATTTCTAGTGTTTCTGTAGATTTGAATACTCTAGTAGATATAACAGGACAAGAATTAAATATATATGTTGGTAATGAAAATACACAGGCAGATGCTAATGTACTAGTCACAGGCCAAAATTTAACCACAGGTATTGGTGATGTAGATGCTGTTTCCACAGCTGAAGTTACTGGAATAACAGCTACTTTAAATATAGGTTCTACCACCATTCAAGCAAATTCAGACGTAATAGTAACTGGAAATGTTATGTCTATAACACAAGGAACTAGTAAGGTTACAGCATGGGCTGAAGTTAACACTGGAATAGATGTAGTTTGGACTGAGGTTGATATTGCTGCATAATGAAACTATAATACTAATATAAATAAGGATATAATAAAATGGCATCTACATATACAGATTTGGGTTTAGAATTAATGGCCACAGGGGAAAACTCTGGGACATGGGGAGATAAAACAAATACCAATTTAGAATTAATACAACAAGGTTTTGCAGGATACCAAGAAGTATCTATTGCTGGTGTAGCAAAAACTACACCTCTTGCAGTAACAGACGGTATTTTATCTAATGGTAGAAATGCGGTTGTAAAATTTACAGGAACCATTACAGGAAATCAAATTGTAACCATTCCAGATTCAATTGAAAAAACATATACTATCATTAATGGAACCAGCGGAGCATTCACAGTTCAATTTAAAACAGTCAGTGGTTCTGGATTTACTTTTTCAACAACCGATAAAGGAACTAGATTAGTATATTCTAATGGTACAGATGTAGTAGACGTTAATGCCTTATTTACAACCATTAATCAATTTAGGCTTCCTACAGCAGATGGCACTAGTGGACAAGCTATACTTACGGACGGATCTGGTAATTTAAGTTTTGGATCAGCAGGAATTTCAACAGGTAAAGCTATTGCTATGGCAATTGTTTTCGGATAATATATGAAACAGGAGTAAAAAATGGCACAACCAAATATAGTAAATGTTACATCAATCTTAGGAGAAACTGCTACGGCAGAGTTGAATACTACTCTAACAACTTCTCTATTAGCAAATGGTGCAGCATCAAATAAAGTTTACAAAGTTAATAATATCATTGTTGCAAATAAAGATGGCACTAGCGATGCAGCAGTTACAATTAGTCATTACGATGGATCTAATGATAGATATTTAGCGTCCACAGTAACTGTTCCTGCAGATGCAACACTAATTGTGTTAGATAAAAATACATCCATTTATTTAGAAGAAGGACACTCTGTCAGAGGCGGTGCTTCAGCAAACGGTGATCTAGACGTAGTAATAAGTTACGAAATAATCGACGACGCATAGGAGGTAACCCAGTATGCCTACTCCTGGTGGACCTTACTCTGGAATCTGGAACTTAAAAAATTTATCCAAATATATTCAAGATAATGCTTGGCCAGAAATTCTTATATTATCTGGCGACATTGCTCTTTTCGGAGGTGGCTCTGGAAACTCTATAGAATATGTACAAATAACGACGACAGGTAATGCAGCTGATTTTGGAGATTTAAACAGTCTAGATTTTACAATAGGGTGTGCTTCTTCTACAAGAGGTTTATTTTGTGGTGATAACTCTAGTGGTGCAGCTGGTCCATACACCAATGTAATAGACTATGTACCTAATATATTAGTTGGAAGTAATGCTGTTGATTTTGGAGATGCTACTAGCGGTCACAATCAAGGTGCTGGTGGGAATAGTAGTACAAGAGGTATTTTTGCTTGTGGTGTTAGTGGTACTAATCCATCTGCTGCAATAGTAAATATTATAGATTATGTTACTATGGCTACCACAGGTAATGCAACAGACTTTGGAGATGCAACTCAAACATTATGGAGATCTCCTGCTTCTGCCTGTTCAGGAACAAGAATGTGTATAGCAGGAGGAGCAATTAATGGTAGTAATACAGAAACAAATGTAATAGAATTTATCACCACAGCAACAACAGGCAATGCTACAGATTTTGGAGATTTAACTGTTGCAAGAAGAGGTGTGGGAGGAAATAATGCATCAAGTGGAACTCGTGGTGTTTTTGGTGGAGGATATCCTACAACTAACGTTATCGATTATATCACAATAGCATCAACAGGTAATGCAACTGATTTTGGAGATCTAACGGTTGCAAGAAATGGAGCTTCTTCAACTTCAAATGCGACAAGAGCACTTTGGGCAGGTGGGGCAGGTAATAATGTAATTGATTATGTAACTATCGCCTCAACTGGAAACGCGCTTGATTTTGGAGATCTTTTATCTTCTGCTGGTTATACTAGAGGTACTGCTTCTAACGCAAACGGCGGACTTCAATAACTTGATTTAATTATTAAATTTGTTATAAGATCTTTGTGAGCAAGAAAGTTATTCATTATCTTTGTGGACTTCCTAGAGCAGGAAATACTATATTATCTACTATCTTAAATCAGAACCCTGAGATTGCAGCTACCGCAAATTCTATTATTACAGAAATGTTTAAAGAGTTACACAATTTAAAAAATAGTGATATTTTTAAAAATTATCCAGATCATAATTCTTATGGAAATGTAATTCGATCCGTGATACCTGAATATTATAAAGATTGGAAAGAACCTATTATCATTGATCGAGGACCTTGGGGTGCTCCTAATAACTTAAGATTCTTAAAACACTATGTCAATCCAAAACCTAAAATTGTCGTTTTAGTAAGAGATGTGTTAGAAGTATTAGCCTCTTTTATTGATTGGGCAGATCATAATTATGACGCTTATCCTAATCGTATTGGTACAATGGATACTGCAAAAAGATGCGATGCACTAATGAACAATAAGGGTTTAATTGTAAACGAATTAATAGCTATTAAACATTTAGTTGATCATCATAAAGGAATATATAAATTAGTGGACTATAATGATTTAGTAAATAAACCAAAAGAAATTGTTAAAGAAATTTATGATTTTTTAGAAATAAAACAATTTAATCATACCTATAAAAATTTTAAACCGTTTGAAGTTAATGGAATGGGATATGATGATAAAGTAGTAGGATTTAATTTACATACTATTAAAACTAAAAATATAAGTAAGACTAAAAGAGATATTAAAAAAATATTACCTAAAGAGACTATTGAGAAATATAAAAACTTGAATATATGGCTACCTTCAAAAGAATCATAGTTTTTGGATTACCAGGATCAGGTAAATCTACTTTTAGTAAAAAATTATTAACCGCTAATATGGATTATTATAATGCAGATGAAATAAGAAAAAAATTTAATGACTGGGATTTTTCAGAATCTGGCCGCAAGCGACAAGCAGCGAGGATGTTGTCTTTAACGATGGAGTCTAAATTAAATAATAAACATAGTATTGCAGATTTTGTAGCTCCTTTTGATAAAAACAGGCAATCTTATGATATTAAAATATGGATGAATACTATTCAAAAAGGAAGATTTGAAGATACCAATAAAGTATTTGAAAAACCTAAAACTTGCGATTTTGAAATTAAAGATTACAACTATGATGAAACAATAAAGGAGATATATGATAGACTCAAATAAACCAACTGCAATGATGTTAGGGAGATGGCAACCGTGGCACGCTGGACATCAAGCATTGTTTGAACAAGCATTGGAAAGAACAGGACAAGTTATTATTATGGTAAGAGACACACCTAGAGATGATAGTAATCCATTTGATTTTAATGAAGTCAAATCTAGGATTGAACAAGCTTTACTTGCTTTTCAAGGAAAATTTGATATTGTAAAAGTTCCTAACATAACTAATATTTGTTATGGAAGAGGGGTAGGATATAAAATAGAAGAAATTGTTTTACCTAAACAGATACAAGAAATATCTGCAACAAAAATAAGAAAGGAAATAAATGGAAAAAGATAAAGGAAAAGATTTAACGATTGCTGGTATATCTCAATTACCAGAGTTAACTAAAAAATATAAAGATATGTTAACACACATTGGTAATACAATGCCTGCTATTAAAAAAACATCAGCTAATTTTTATAAATCTCATTCTCAATTTATGGGTGTGATGTTAGATGTTACTGCAATTACACCAATACGCTCCGTCAAACATACTCTTGCAGAAATAGATAGAACTAGAATGGCCTTAGAAGAAGCTCATTTAAAATTACAAGAGAATGATATTATGATTAAAAAAAGAGAAAAACAATTAGAGAATCCTGATTTAGATCCTTTAGAAAGAGAACATATAGAATTTAAATTACTTAAACTAAGAGTGCAAGGTGGTAATATGTTAAATTCTATTCAAGGCGCAATTAGAAAAATGTCTTTCTTCACTACTCAATATAAATCTATTTTACAAACATTAGGAAAAGAAGATATTACAGAAAAAGAATATGAGGAAGAAGAAGTAAAATACCATATTATGACTTGTATGAAACAAGCCTTAAATGCCGCACGCGCGCGAGGAGGACAAATAGATGAAGGTAATTTAATCTATTTATTTGATATGGGCATTAACTCAGCGGTCGCTCAAAAAGAGATATATGAATATCTTAAAAGAGAGAATGAAATGATGGCTAATGGAGAAAACCCAAGTCACGAAATGACGATGCAATGGTTAGAACATTGTGCAGAAATCTTTAAAAATGACTCTAAAAAGTTCGCTGATAGAAGAGGATTTAAGCTATTAGATGATAAATCTTTGGCTACAGTGAATGAAGACAAGAAAAAAGAAGACTAGTCATAGCTAACCAAGTGTATTATTTACAGAGTTTATGTTATAATATAATTATAAATTCTAAGGAGAAATAACCTATGGCATACAAAGCAGTCAAATATAAGCTAAATAGCAATGGTACTATCCCTTCCTTTTTATATGGAGGAAATGATGGTTCTAATGGTAATTGGCCTAATCAAATTGCAGGTGTTCCTGGTCCACAAGATATGTGGCTAGTGGGTATTGCTGATAACAACGCAACTATTCCAGCAGGTCAAGCTGAAGAAATTGCGTCCAAAACAGATTTAGTAACTTACCTAAACACTTACACAACTGATTGGAAACAACCTGATCCAAATAATCCTGGTTCAATAGATTCACAAGTTCCATTTGATCAAAGTGCACACGCTACAGTTTTTTGGACAAAGTTAGACGCATTAAACGTATAAGGATTTAAATGGCTCAGTTCCCACGGTTAGATAACGCTGCAGGCGTTTGGAAATTAAGCGATGTATACGACCAAATCTATAATGGGACTTGGCCGAACAATGCTGCTGTGGGTTTATTTGGAGGTGGAACTAGATTCCCTGCAACCAACTCAGCAGTTGCAGAATCTTTTAATTTAACTTCAGGTGGAGAAACTTCTGTATTTGGAAATTTAAGTTCTGCAAGAAGAGCTTTAGGCTCTGCTAGTTCTTTATCAAGAGGATTGTTTGCAGGAGGTTACACACCAACTTCTTCTAATATAATTGATTATGTAACATTTAGCTCACTAGGTAGTGCTGCAGATTTTGGAAATTTAACAGAAGCTAGATATGGTATTGGATCAGCCAATAGTTCTACAAGAAGTGTTTTTGCAGGAAATGGAACAGGGAAAAATGTTATTGATTATGTAACAACAGCTTCACTTGGTAATGCTTTAGACTTTGGAGACTTAGCTGTGCAAACAGGACAAGCTATGGCAGGGGTATCTAGTTCAACAAGAGGTATTTTTGGAGGATCGCTTACATTTGGTCCAACAACAAATCACAATACAATTCAATTTATAACAACAGCTACGACTGGTAATACAACAGATTTCGGAGATCTAACTCAAGCTAAAAGATCATTACAAGGAACCTCTTCTTCTACAAGAGGATTATTTATGGGAGGTACCCCTAGCACTAATGTTATAGAATTTATTACAATGTCTTCAGGAGGTAATGGAACGGATTTTGGAGATTTAACTTCAGCTTTATATGAAGGAAGTGGAACAAGTAATTCAATAAAAGGATATTCATTAGGAGGTGTAGCTTCTGCTGTAGCACTTACTAACAAACAATATGTAACTATTTCAACTACAGGTAATGCAACCGATTTTGGAAACTTAGGTGGTCCAGGAGGTCAAGGAGCAGCAACCAGTAACGCCCACGGAGGATTAAGCGACGGGTATCAAGGAACAAGGCCTCCTACATTTTTAAATAGTGGAGACCAAGCTATTATGGCAGCAGGAGAAACTCCAGCTTCAACTAATATTATTCAATCTTATAAAATTTCAACCACAGGTAATGCTTCTGATTTTGGAGATTGTACAATAAATAGAAATTTAGCAGCAAGTATTTCAAATGAAACAAGACAACTAGTTACTGGAAACTATAATTCTCCTTCAACTACTGTAGATTATGTTACTGTTACTTCAAAAGGAAACGCAGCCAATTTTGGAAATTTAAGTACTTCCGCTAATGATAGACCTAATACTGCTGGAAATTCTACTAGAGGAATTTTTGGAGGAGGTGAATTATCTGTTGCTCCTTTTACCCTTAATAATGTTATTCAATATATTGAATATTCTTCTTTAGGAAATTTTGCAGATTTTGGAGATTTGACTGTTGCAAGATATAATGGATCAGGAGTAAATTCAACAACAAGAGGTGTGTTTGTAGCAGGTCTAGGACCTGCAGGTAATGTTAATACTATGGATTATGTAACTATTGCAACCACAGGTAATGCAACCGATTTTGGAGATTTATCTTCTACTTCTAGAGGAAGTATGGCAAGTTCTTCTTCTACACGAGGAGTAATAGCAGTAGGTCAAACAACACCTACAGTTTCAAATGTCATAGATTACATAACTATAGCTTCAGCTGGTAATGCAGCAGATTTTGGAGATTTAACATTAACAAGAGGAAAAGGAGCTGGTGCATCAAATTCAACACGGGGAACTTTTGCAGGAGGTAATGGACCTCCTATTACAAATACAATAGATTATGTCACTATCGCATCAACAGGTAATGCTATAGACTTTGGAGATTTAACAAATGCTCAATCAAGTCTGGGAGGTTCTTCCAACGGCCACGGAGGCTTGAATGGGGCTACGTTAACTGCTCAACCTGATAGAGGAATTTATTTTGGTGGAGGAACTCCTACTCTTGTAAACACAATGGATTATATAGATATCTCATCTACAGGGAATGCAGTTGATTATGGTGATTTAACATCAATAAGAGGTTATATGGGAAGTGCTATGACTTCAACTAGAGGTATTTCTGCAGGTGGAGCATCCCCTGCTCAAACAAATGTAATTGACGCTTTTAATGTGCAAACCACTGGTAATGCATTTGATTTTGGAGATTTAACACAAGCTAGATATTTTGTTTCAAGTGGTTGTAATAATAATTCTACAAGAGGAATATTTGGAGGAGGAGAGTTTCCAGGATCAATTGTTAATACAATTGATTATATTACAATTGCATCAATTGGTAATGCAATAGATTTTGGAGATATGACTGTAAGTGTAAGAAGTAGAGCGTCTGCTTGTTCACCAACAAGAGGCTTGTTTTTAGGTGGAAGAGGTCCAGCAGGAAATACCAATGTAATAGATTATGTCACAATAGCTGCAACAGGTAATGCTACAGATTTTGGTGATCTGTTAGGAACTAACAGATATGCTGCTGGTTTTTCATCTTCAACAAGAGGAATTGTAGCTGGAGGAAGTTCAGAACCAGGTGCCTCTACAAATATTATTCAATATGTTACTATTGCATCAACAGGTAATGCTACCGATTTTGGAGATTTAACAACTACGTCAACAAGTAATGCAGCAGCTTCTAATAATACAAGAGGAGTTGTCGCCTTAAATAGTAGTACAAATATTATGGAATATGTAACTATAGCAACCACTGGTAATTCTATAGACTTTGGAGATACTACTCAAGCAAGAAATAATTTAGGTGGCGGTGGAGCTAATCACGGAGGACTACAATAATGGCATTCCCATCACCATCAGGACCTAATTCATATATCTGGAAACTTAAAGATGTTTACAATGCAAGGCTAGGAAATAATTGGCCTAATTATATATCTTCTTATGGATTTTTTATAGGAGGAGAATCTCCAGCATCTCCAGCTACTACAAATACTATACAGTGGATAAATATACCTTCTACTGGTAACGCAACAGATTTTGGTGATTTATTAGCTGGTGCTTCATCAAATCAATCAAGTTCAGCCTCTACTACAAGAGGATTAAACGCAATGGGATATAGTCCAAACGACGTAACAACAACAAATTCAATTCAATATTTTACATTTTCAACTCAAGGTAATGCAGTAGATTTTGGAGATACAACCCAAGCTAGAACTAGATCAGCTGGAGCATCTTCTGAAACTAGAGGTGTTTTCTGTGGTGGACAAGATCCTAATTCCAACACAATGGATTATGTGACTATTGCTTCTACTGGTAATGCAGCAGATTTTGGTGATCAAATAAATTCAGTGGGTGGATCAGCTAATATGGTAAATTCTCCTACAAGAGGAATAATTGGAGGTGGAGGAAACCCTGGAAGAACTAATGTCATTCAATATATAACTATAGCATCAACGGGTAATGCCACAGATTTTGGAGATTTATTAGCTGGTAATATTATTTTAGGTGGAGTTAGTTCTAATACTAGAGGAGTATTTGCTGGAGGTAATGATGGACCAGGTGTTATTAATGTCATTCAATATATAACTATAGCATCAACGGGTAATGCCACAGATTTTGGAGATTTAACAGTTACAAGAGCTGGTGTGGGAGGTGTATCTAATTCTATTAGAGGAGTATTTGGAGGAGGCCAAAATCCTGTTGTTACAAATACTTTAGATTATATTACTATTACAACAACTGGTAATGCAATAGATTTTGGAGATATGTTAACTACTACTGATGGTGAATATGGAACTGCATCTGGTTCACACGGTGGAATTTCTTCTTAAACTTGACATAGTTTTATAGTTTGTTATGTTATCTTTATTGATGACACAGAAAGAAATTATACAATATTTTCCAACTAGTTTTTATTACAAAGAAAATATCTTATCAGATAATATTAAACAAGATCTAATAGATTACATTCTACACATAAAAGAAAAAACCAAAAAAGGTGGATCTAATTGGTTAGTAGATACCTATAACAGTTTAGGGACTTTAGATTTAATTAAAGATAAAAAATTTAAATTTCTTAATGAAAAGATAACAAAAAACGTTAGTCTATTTAATAATGAATTAGGTTCTGATTATATTTATGAAAAGCCATCTGAAGGATGGTTTAATATATATGAAAAAAATGATTATCAAGAATTTCATACACATCCAGGTTTTACTTTTTCTGCAGTTTATTATCTGCAAGTAGAAAAAAATATTGATAAACGTTCTTCTATTATATTTAAACATCCATATGAAGATATGAAACCTTTAAAAGGAAATGTTTGTTTTAATCAACTGTCTTATCAGAGAGCAGATATAAAACCTGAAAATAATAGTTTATTAATATTTAGGAGCTATTTACATCATTTTGTTGAAAAACATAAGGGAGATAATCCCAGAATAACATTAGCGTATAATTTTGACTAAACTTTACATAATCCTATAATTTGGTATAACATCTATTGTGTGATGATAAAGAAAGAACTATTACAATTATTTGCTATACCACTACTTATTACTAAGTATGAAAATAACTTAAGTAAAGAATTAGCATTTGTAGAAAAACTTAAATACGATCCCAATGGAATGAATGGAAATTTCCGTTCTAAAGATTCTTATGTTTTTGATAAGAAACAATTAAATAATATTAAAAAATTCTGTCAACAATCTTTAGATATATTTACTAAAGAAATAATGCAGGCAAAAGAACAACTCATTATTACTCAATCTTGGTGTAATACCAATCCTAAGGGATCTGTGCACCACGAACATATTCATCCTAATTCTATTGTATCTGGAGTATTTTATTTTAGAATAGATAAACATCTTCCACCTATTATGTTTTCTAAAACACAATTTGATATGCTTAAATTAAACTTCGAGAAATTTAATTCAGTTAATAGTGAAACATTTTATTTACCTTTAGTATCAGGTGAACTTATTTTGTTCCCTTCTCATTTACGTCATTCTGTTCCTAGAAATACTTCAGACGAAGTAAGGATTAGTTTATCTTTTAATACTTTTGTAAAAGATAATTTAGGATCCGAACAATCTTTAACTGAACTTAACTGGAGGAAAATTTATGAAAGTAAGTGATTATGTATATGTAAATAATGTAGTTCCTGCAAAAACGTGCAAGGAAATTATTAAAGCCATTGATAAAAGAGATTGGGAAAAACATAAGTGGCATAATAATGAAACCAATTCTATGACTTCAGAAAAAGAAAAAGAATTAGATGTGCAAGCCATTACTTCTGAAATGCAACAATCTATGACTCCTTTTTTAGTTAAAGCTTATCAAGAGTATAATGTTAAATTTGCAAATCCTAATGAAACTAAATTAAGTAATTTAGCAACTAAGTTTTCTCCTATTCGATTTAATAAATATAAAAAAGGAACAATGATGAGAATGCATTACGATCATATTCATTCTTTATTTGATGGTCAGCATAAAGGCATTCCCGTGTTATCCTTTGTAGGTTGTTTGAATGAGAATTTCACAGGTGGAGATTTTAATATTTGTGGTAAAAATTTAAAGTTAAAAACTGGTGATATTATCATTTTTCCAAGCTGTTTTATGTTTCCTCACGAAGTAACTGAAGTTAAAAAAGGCACTAGATATTCATTTGTCAGTTGGGCCTTTTAAGATTTAGATCTATACTAAGCGCTATATATAGTTTAAAATGTCGTTATGGCATTAACAAAGATCCCATTTCAACCAGGTTTTAATAAACAAATAACAGATACCCAAGCAGAAAATATATGGGTAGATGGGGATAATGTACGTTTTCGTTATGGTCAACCTGAAAAAATAGGTGGTTGGCTACAAATAGAACAAAACAGTATCATTGGAGCAGCACGTGCTCAACATACGTTTGCAGATTTAGATGGTAGAAAATATGCAGCTATAGGAACCAATCGTTGTTTATATATTTATTACTCTGGAGATTTTTATGATATTACACCTATTGATCCAGATAGACAGCAAACAGGAGCAGATATTACTACTACAAACGGATCCACTACCGTAACCATTACTACTACAGGTACTCACAACTTAGAGATTGGAGATATTGTTACTTTTGATAATGCAGGATCTTTTACTTCTCCTGATACTGATTATACAGCAACTGATTTTGATAATGTATTATTTGAAGTAAAAACGATTCCAACTACCACTACATTTACTATTACCATGCCTACAGCGGAAACAGGTACAGGAGCCACGAATGACGGAACCTTAGATCCTTTACCTTATATTGCAATAGGTCCTTTGATACAAACACCTGCTTATGGATGGGGTGCAGGACGATGGGGTGCTTCTACTTGGGGTACGCCAAGAACCACTTCTAATGCTTTATTAGATCCAGGTATATGGTCTTTAGATAATTATGGTCAAATATTAATTGCAACCGTACATAATGGAAGATCTTTTCAATGGACTCCTATTGCAGGAGACCCTAATGCTTTAATTACTAGAGCTTCTACGATTACAGGATGTCCTACTAAATCCTATATGTCTATTGTATCTGATAGGGATAGGCATTTAGTGTTATTGGGAACCGAAACAACTATTGGAAATCCTGCTACTCAAGATAAAATGTTTATTCGTTTTTCTGACCAAGAAAACATTAATGTATATGAACCTACTTCGGTAAATACAGCTGGAACTTTTAGAATTGACTCTGGTACAGAAATTAGAGCAGCTTCTAAAGGTAAAGATTATACTTTTATAACTACGGATAGTGCAGCTTATATTATGCAATTTATTGGAACTCCTTTTACATTTTCTATTAGACAAGTAGGATCTAATTGTGGATGTATTGGACAAAACGCATCAGTATTCGTAGACACAACTGTATATTGGATGAGTGATGAAGGAGGTTTTTTTCTTTATGATGGATCTGTTAAAAAATTACCATGTTTAGTAGAAGACTTTGTTTTTAAAACGTTAAACGGATCTCCTGGTATTAATTATAATGCTGGCCAACAAGTATATGCCGCACATAATAGTTTATTTTCAGAAATTATATGGTTTTATCCTAGTGCTACATCTAACTTTGTAGATAGAATGGTGTGCTATAATTACCAAGAACAAGTATGGACGACAGGCTCTTTAGCAAGAACTTCTTATACAGATAAAGTTA
>Ga0208160_1000368_pt1 | contig 21574 bp, 21 predicted proteins | sample CB_VirMetaG_FD_184536 | JGI IMG/M metagenome (GOLD analysis project Ga0208160, IMG submission 184536) | Freshwater to marine saline gradient viral communities from Chesapeake Bay - CB_1504_1 Viral MetaG (SPAdes) (version 4) | ecosystem: Environmental > Aquatic > Marine > Coastal | place: USA... | reverse complement strand
CTTCGTCGCAATCGCGTTCTTGATCGGCTTGGGCGTACCCTTGCCGGTCCCCATGGCGGGGATCACGCTGTTCTTCGCGCCGGAACCGCCAGCGCCACCGGATTTACGTGCTCGATTCATTACTGTTCTCCCTTACTTGTTGATGTCGCCCAGGATCGCCTTGACGACTACATCCTGAAGTTGGCTATCCTTTGCGATCTTTTCAATGTGCTCTTGTGGAATCTGGTTCAGCCTACTGTTGGCTCTCGACAGTATGCTATTGGCGAAGTACTTCCTAGCCACCGGGGACGAAGCCTCCCATGTGCTCGTTCCGATCACGGCGTCCTTGAGTATCTTGTATCTGATTCTACCGTAAGCCATCTGGCGATAGCGATACTGCTCGCCAGTCTCGTCATCTCGCTTCGTGGGAGGAACGATGCTAAGCCCGGCATTCTTTGCTTCTCGAAGAACGGGGTCCTTGCTGGGCTCCTTGGAAAGGGTGAAGTCAAACAAGTGTGTCGGGTCGCTCTTGACTTCTTGGCCCGCCCAGTCCAGCAATGCCGGGACGGATTTACGCGCAAACGGAAGCCCCTCCTTAACGGACTCCAGATACCCGGCGTCGGGTTGGTATGTGCTTCTAACAACCGGGTCTGTTGCCCTGGCAATGTCCTTGAGGAGAGTAGGAACAGCCGTCCCAAGTTGCTCCTTGGTATACGTCTGAAACGCCTGAGCCGGATTTTCCATGGCCCTCGAAACCATTTCGGCTCCTTGGGCGAGCGGCATTTCCTGGGCTACGCCAAGGGCACCACCGATCATCCTCTCGGCCTTGAGGCGCTCGTTCTTTGGCTTTGACCCCTCCTCTAACGCAGTGACAATGGAAATCATCAGGCCACCGAATGGCGCTGCCTCGTTGATACGATGCCACCTGTCAAGGACCGGGTTGTAGATAGACATGGGCGGTTGTCCAGCGGCAAGCTCGACGGCCCTCTCTCCGCGTGACTCTGTGGGCAAGCCGGTTATCCAGCCCTTTTCCCATAGGTATAGCGCCATCAACGCCGTGCCCGTTCCTACCATTTGTCGGCCAAAGGCATCTGTGATGGACTTCTGCTGGTTGCGTGTAAATCCGTGCCCCCATATCTTTTCTGCCACAGCCTTAGACGCTGGCTTGACCGCACCAACCACGGGCATGTATTCGAACACGCGCCCGATTACGTTAGTCGGCGTCGTCGTAAACATGAAGACGCGGTTCGCCATGAAGTCCGTCACGTCGCCGGAAAGATTCTCCATGCTCTCAGCCGTAGCGGATGGCGGACCCTCTCCGGGGCGTAGGGTCTTATGGAGCCACTTCGCGGCTCCGCGCCCACTTCTCTTTGCCCGGTTTAAGGCGCTAGCGACTGCATTTTTCTCAGCAAACACGGCGCGATCACTAGCAAGCGCAACCTCTGCTTGAAGCCACGCCGGGGGGTCTGCCGCGAGCATCTTGGCATACTCGTTAACGGTTACACCGGGGGGGAGCCCGCCCTCCATAGATATCGTTTTGGCATACGTCCAGGACTCGGCATCAAGCGCTCGCTTTGCTGCAAACGAGCGAAAGAAGGCATCTTCAGCGGACAATGCCCGAAAGTTGACCCTGCTCCACAAGTTCAGGATTTTGTTGCCTAGGTTGTTTGGGTTGTCTCCGAACACCCTGGTATTCAACTCGATGGGGCCGAGGTCCATCTTCTTGGCGTCGTCGGCAGACATGCCGTACCTGGCGCGGTCCATGGCATTCCTCAGGCCCGTGGTGCCCATTTCTCTGACGGCATCAAACGCAGCTCTGAGCGGTGGCGCTTGGGTGCGAACTTTCGTGTACTTGGAAATCAACAGGTCTAGCGCCCAGCTTGGATACTTCGCAATCTCATCGGCGGATATAGCGGCAGTGTTTCCGAAGATGTTACGACCGTGGGACTTTAGACCAGAAAGCACATTCGCCTTCATGATGTTGTCTGCCGTTTCAAGAAAGCCGTGCGTCTCGAACTGCCTCATCCACTTAGCAAACTCCATTTGGCGCTCAGACAGTTCTCGCTCTGCCTGTACAACCTCAGGATCTTGCCTAACCATCGCTTTGATTTCATCGGTAATCGTCGGAGGCTTTGGCGGCTCACCGGCAATCTTCCTTTCGATATCCTCAAGCCGCTTCCTGGCGCTAGCAAGGACTTGAGCCTTGTAGCGCTTGGCCTGGTTCTCGGGCATCTGCGCGATCTGCTCGCGGAGTTCCCTGTTGAGTTCATCGGCCCGCTGAACGGCATCATCCCGCTTAACGGCTTCAGCAACCTCATCAACGGGCTTAGCTTCGGGCTCCTCTCCCCGCAATCTTGCCCTGTTCTCCTCCCACTTCTTCATCTTGGCCTTCAGGACGGACTCGCGCTTTTTCTGAAACTTCTCTGCGAAGGTTGGCGGAACCTTCTGTGGGTTTTGCTGAAGTCTCAGGTTTTCAACGATAGCCTGAAGGTGTTGAATCGCCGGATCGGCATCGACAAGTTTCTGCTCTTCGGGCGTCAGCTTCGGTGCCTTCGCGTCCTTTAGGGCCTTGGTGCCCAACTCGGTGTGCTCGACACCAGCCCTGGTAACGCGGAGATCATGCTCCTTCTGGAGGTTCTTAATGCGCTGCGCGATAGCTCTTTCGATGCGAGCCTGCGAGTCCTCCGTCATTCTCTCCAGGAGACGCCGGTATCTAGCCTCGCCCGGCAGAGGGGGAAGCATGTCGTCGGGGCCTTTCGTCTTTTTGGCCTTGGTCGCAGCCCGGCCAGCCGCAGCACCTTCCGCCTCTACTACTTTTGCCTTGGCCTTCTTGATGCCGTCCAGCCTAGGAATCAAGTCTGGCGTGGTGCCCTGCGGAATATGACCCGTCTTCTTGGATATTTGGCCGAGCCAGTATGCCGGTTCTGTGGTTTGACGCGCCATCAGCCGACGCATCCATAGGGAGCGTCCGGCCTCGTTGGAGTGGGCATAGTCCAACCCAACGAGTTTGCTCATGTTCTTCCAAAGCCGATCTGCCTCGCCTTGGAGTTCCGCGTGCTTGACCCCATCCTCCATCAGCGCAGCCTCTCCGGCTGCGCGTTGGATTTCGGCGTGCTTCACCGCGATGGAGTTGATAGAATCATGAACCGCTAGGGACACATCCGATGGGAGAGTCCCCTTGCCGAGCCCTGGAATATCAAGGTCCAATAACGAGGCCGGGTCAACCTTGTCGGCACGAGCCTTCAGCGCCTTTTCGCCCAGAACCCTTGGGGTCTCAGGTAGGTTCCCTAGGTGGGGGTTGTTTACGTTTACCCTAACCGCTTCCCTTACGATATTCTCTACGTCTTCATCGAGGTTGAGCTTCTTGAAGTTGATGTGGTCTGCGACATCATCCCCCTTAACTTTGAGGGTGTTCGGTATGTCGAGTCCGGGTACGTGCTTGCGTCCGGCTGAGCGCACGGCTCCAATGATTGATGCAGGCTCTACCGCATAATCCGCAACCAGTCCAACGAGTTCTGCCGTGTCGTCGCTTGCGCCCAGTTTTTTCGCGCCAAACTGCGCGCCTTGATTTGCAAGCTCTCCGCCCACCACGGATGCGCCAAGCATTCCACCCTGTTTAAGTAAGCCAGCGGCACCGCCAGCGCGATAGGCGTTAGCAAAGCTGCCTGCGATGGCCGGGGCTCCCAGTGTTAGGGCTGTTTGCCCCGCCGCTTCAAGCGCTCTCGTAGTTTTCTTTTGAGGGCTTACCGTAGGGTCGGCATCGGCAGCCGCGAATCGGCTCATTGCACCCAGGATTGGAATGTTGCCTGCATCCTCAGCGGCTTTCTTTGCTATAGCGAGGCGAGGGTTTTGCAGGTACTCTGAGAAGTTAGGAGGTGGCGGGGGCGGTGCAGTCTGGCCCTTCCGGCCCGCCGCCATATCACTCAACAACTGCTCTTGCAGTCTGCGGATGATGTCATCCATCTATTCTTACCGCGCAGTCTTCTCTGCCTCGTACTTCTTCAGCCCTTCAGCAAGCGCATCGGCAAAGGACTGTTTCTTTTCAGCCATGCTTTTCAGGATTTTCACGACATCCGGCCTATACCTCTTTTCTTCTTTGCCGAACGCCGATACCATCAGCCTGTCCATGTTTGACAATGCAGCCTGTGCGGCGGCTGCTGGGTCGCCGTTATCGTAGATGTCGAGCATCTGTCCGATGCCGGAATTGAGGTTGTCTTCGTATGCCTTCTCCGATGTCCGCAAGGCAAGAGCCTGATCCGCCCTGTCTCCAGTCTTCTTCATCTCTTTCAGGCGCTCGGCGGACTGCTCTCGCTGTATGTCATCAATGGAGTCTCCCAGTTTGGAGCGAAGCCTTCCGACCAACGCGGGGTCGAATCCGTCAGCGAAGACTGCGTAGGCGTAAGCCTTCACGTCCTCGGGGTTGGCACCAGGGAACTTATCGTATTGCTCCGTTACGAACTTGGAGAACTTCTCATTGTCGATAGGGGTCTTTGGGGGCTTGTCTGTTTCGCCCTTGATCCATTCATATGCATCTGGCCCCATATCCTTTGCGAGGGTTTTCCTTAGTTCTTGGTCCTCCTCTTTTGCAACCCGCTGATCTATCACCTTGGCAATAGGGCCGAACGCTTCACGGAAGCCGGGGATGCTCAGGATCTTGCCCAGCGCATCCACGTCCATCTTCCCGCTCTGTCCGCCGCCGACCATCACCAGCGTCTGAATCGCTTTTGCTATCCTGGGATCGGTGTAGTCCAGGTCCATTTGGATGCCCTGATTGATGGTATTCAGCGCCCCGAGTACGGACTTCTGAAGGTTCGCCTTCATACCCTCCGTTTCGCGCGACTGAACGCCGCGTTGCTCAATGTCTTGGAGCATCTTCATCAGGCCCATCTGCTGAGCCTGCCCAGGAGGTTGCGGCGCTCCCGTGGCCTGCCCAATGGCTCCGGCGAGGCGACCCATGAACCCTTGTTGCGGCGGAGGGGCCGGGGGCGGTGCCGGTTGCGCGGCGGGACCACCCAATGCCTGCTGCATTCCGTGCTGAGCAACCGCCTGCATTCGCGGGTCCGGGGTCATCGGGGCCTGCGCGGGCGGCGGCGGCGTTGGATTCGGGGCCGAACCATCAAAGTCGAGCGGAAAGCCAGCCTCGCGCGCCAGCTTCGCCATCTTCTTTGTGTCGAGTTCCCCGAGCGGCAAACCCTGTTGAAGCAGGTTAAGCCCTTGCTCAAACTTCTTCCGTGCTTCTTCCTTGCGGCGCTCTTTCTCGGCGCGGTAGGTGTTCATGAATTGAGCCACGCCTTGGCCGAAGCCACCGGGGTTCGATGTCAAGCCTTGCCCCGGTTGGGGCGGGGGAGGAACCTGTCCTTGGTATGGGTTTCGTCCGTACATTATTGCGTTCCTCCTACGTCATGAAGTAGCCGCCACCACCACCGCCGCCGCCCGAGTTATTCCCGCCGCCCTGGAACAGCCCGCCGAGAATAGGTTGCAACATTGAACCGAAAGACCCGAGCAGCGACGGCCATGCTGATTGCTGGTACTGCGGGTAGTACTGCGCCGGGTAAGACGACGCATTCGAGTTGATGAGGTTGATGAGCGGCGAGTTGTAGTTCCGCGTCCGCAACCATTCCTGATACACCCGGTCAATCTCGTTCTGGCCGATGCCGTACTGCTGTTGACCCAAAGCCGAGCCAAGCCCGAGGTTCTGCATCCACAGCCGGGAGAGGTCGTTCGCGCCCCCGAGGCCGAGTTGCAACATCGCGAGCTGGCGCTGGATCTCGTTCTGGCCCGCGCCGGTCTCCGTGCCGTACAGTTGCCCAGCGGCGTTCATCGCGCCTTGCTGAAGCCCCTGCGCGCCGGTGACAGATCCGCCGTACATCTGGTTTGCCAAGTTGTACAGGTGGTTCATCTGCCACATATCGTTCTGGAAGTCCTGACCGGACAGTTGCGAAATCCCTTGATTCGCCATCTGCCCCAGGGCTCCAGCCGCGCCGTACTGCCGACCCATCGCCTGCTCAAGAGCCTGCGCGGTCATTTGCGACAGCAGCGCATTCTGCTCCATGCCTGCTTGTGTCTGGAAATCCACAGCCGATTGACCGAACGGCGTTGACACCCGATTGCCCGATACATTGAACGACTCCATCAAATCCGCATATCGGCGATCCAGGTTGCGCTGTTGCGCGTCCACCATGGCCTGCCATGCGGGCATTTGATTGATAGCCTGTCCGTCTTGAGCGAATCCCTGTAGGTACGAGATGTCATTCGCACCCTGAGCAAGCCATTCCGACGCGGAGGACGGAGACGCCTGTGGGAAGAAAGAGTCAGAGACAACCCCGCCTCCGGTCGGGTCCGTGGGGTTTGCGCCATTGTAATTCGGAGCGGAGGGGGAACCCGGCAGACTGGGTGTAGTGGAACCTCCGCCCCCGGTGGAGCCCCCGGAACTTGAACCGGAACCGCTCCCGCCGCTTCCCCCGCTTCCACCACCGGAGGGAAAGGGATTCGGATTCGCCCCGCCCGTGCCCGCGCCTGATCCCGCGCCTTGGCCGAAACCGCCGCTGCCCGGATAGTACGAGGCAGGCGGTACCGAGGGGTCGTATCCGATGGGCACGCCGTTGTCGCCGTACAAAGACGGAGCCGCCGGCCAATCACCCATCAAGTAGTTGCTGCCGTTCAAACCGGCAGACGCGGCGATCCACGGGGGAACGAACCCGTGTAGCGTGTCCCCATACATGGGATCGCCCTGCAAAAGCTGTTGAGACTGAATCTGGGAAGCAAAGATCCCAGGGTTGCTCTGCATCAGGTCGGCGTCGTAGGTCGTGCCGATCTGGCCGGGCATCACCGCCCAATTGCCGTATTGGTTCTCAAACGTCCGTGCAGTCGGGAAGTTGAGTTGCGTCCCGAGCGGACCTTCCGCCCGTGGCCCTTGGTTGTTGTACCAAGACATGAAGTCCGACACAACGGATTGATTCGGCGTGCCAACCGGGTTCGGCGGATTCTGAACGGTTGCGTTTGTCCGCGAACGGAGCGGAGCTCCGCCCACGCCAATCGAACCGGGGACTTGGTAGCCGCCGGTCTGGTACCCGTAGTCCAGTGGGTTCTGCGAACCCATCGCCCCCAGCACGCCCGCGTTGTTGTAGTAGTCCCCGATTACCTGCGCAGACGACGGGCCGCTCCAGCCTTGCCGCCTGGCCGCATCCTGCACTTCCTGGGGGACGTAGATCGAACCCGAACCGGACGACGGATCAAACGCAGAGCCCGCTTGCGAGTGCGAGGTCCCCATCGTGGAGAGCTTCGTTCCACCCGGAAGCCCGAGAGTTCCCGCAACCGTGGAGTTCCAGAACATCCCACCGTCAGGCGACAGCCGACCCGCAGGCATGTAGCCGTAGGTCTGGAGCGCCTTGTTGTAGATGTCCTCGGTAACGACCCCTTGGGCTTGGGAGTTGTTGCCCATCCAGGTGTTATAGTCGATACCCTGGGTTTGAAATGGGGTCGTCGTCGCCATATCACCCTCTCTGCGGAACCGGCGCTTTCCGATATTGGTTCAGTCCGCCTTGCATCGCCTGCTTCATGAAGTCGCCCATCGGCTGCGAAGTCACGCCGAACTGCGCGAGGTTCGCCAGATACCGGCCCGCCTCACTCGGCGTACCGTACTGAAGCGCCGTCGCCATGCCCTGATGGCCGGGACCGCCAAAGCCGCCCTGCGTCATGAGTTGATTCGAGCGCGGGTCATCCTGGCCGATGTTCATCTTGTTGTAGAGCGTGTCCGCGATCCACTGCGTTCCGCCGTCCCACGGTTGCCAGTTGTTGTAGACGTTCGGCAGGATGGTCGAATTGATATCCGGGGACATCTGCCCGATGCGATCGGTTCCGGGGCCTTGGGCGCTACCGAAGCCATCGGGTCCACCGTTGAGTCCCTGGAACCCTTGGAAGCCGTACATATCCCATCCGCCCCCTGGCTTCTGGTACATCTGCGACGACAGCCAATCCATGAACGCGCCTTCCATCTCGGGGTAGCGCGAGGGGACGGTTTGCGGGTCAACTTGATTGTTGCCGCCAAGCAGACCGCCGCCAAGCCCAAGCAACGACGGGAGCAAGTTCATCAGGATGTCAATGAACCCGATCACGAACGGAATGGTCGTGAGAACGTCCAACCACGTCCCGGTTTGCGATTGTGCGAATCCTGTCGTCATGTCAAAACTCCTATACGCTCACCAGCCGCGCCCGATGCACGATGATGTTGATGTCCCAGTTCTCGCCAGCGGCCCAGCCGGTAGCGCTCGAAACAACGAAGTCCACCCTCAGGGACGTGCTGTATTCAAAGTTCAAGGGCAAACTGAACCTGTCATTGAACGGGCTAAGGCCGATGTTGTTCGGGAACGCTCCACCCGTCAGTTGCCTATCCGCCGCCGGAACCCACGGAAGGATCGCGCTGTTGAACTGTTGGCCGAAGATAATCAGGTGGTCCTGCGCGGTGCCGCCGTCAACCGTGATGCGAAGCGTCCCAATCGACGTTTCCGTTCCGTTCCAAGATCCCGTGTTGGCGTTGTTGATGATCCCGCCAATCGTCAGCAACTTCCCGGTCTCCGTCACGTCAAGCACGTTGTAGGTGCCGTCTGCCGTGAGGTCGGCCACGCGATCACCTTGCCCCGATGTTGTGGTCGGCGCGATGTATTCCCACCTATCTCCAGCCAAAACTTCCTCCGATCCCGCCGAGTGCGTTACGCCGCCAACCAACTGCGGAAGCGACTCGTAACGAAGGTAGCCGTCCGGCGTCCAATGCTGTCCCTTGAACGAATAGAAGGCGGACTTCAGTTCCTCCAGTTCTTGCCTCAACTGCTGTAGCTCTTCCACTACGCCGCCCTCGCTACGTTGGAATCGTCGCCGTGAACTTCGATGTCTTTGATCGCCAGCTTCAAGCCAGCGGGGACAACCAACTGAAGTTTCAGCAGGTTCCCCACTAGCCGGACGTTGAACCACGACCGATTCCACTCGCCACTTCGGGCGTCGATTTTTTCCGCCAAGTCAAGCGACTGTTCAACTTGGACCTGCTTGTACTCCTGTTGCACCGTCGCGACCAACTTCACCTTCGGGAACTCTTCGCCGCCGACGTTCGCCTCCAGCGCCCACACGAGCATCAGGCGGTTGATGTTCATGTCGCGCGAAGCGGTATCTCCGAGAATGAACGTCGGGCTCACAAGAACGTGGTCTTGGTCCACGATCTCATCCGGCCAACTAGTAGGCGTCGCATCCGCCGCGTACCGCGCCCCAGCCGCGCCGTCCCACCACGAGATATGCTCCGGGTCGGTAGCCGCTGACGCGAACGACAGCGACCAGATCGGATGATTTGCAATATCCCGGACGTACTCCCACGCCTCGTTGATTCGGAAGTTGTAGGAGTGCGAGGACCACGACTGATCCTTCAGGTCGAATGAATAGTGCCGCGCGCCCTCCGAAGGAACAACCGGGACGAGGTGGTACCGGACCCTCGGGACAAAGTTGTTTTGTACGCCATCAACCGTCTCGGCTCCAGGCTCGTACAGGAAGTCACCCTTGGTGATGACGCCCTTGTACCGCGCCCCCTTGGAGATCGAGCGCATCAGGGGCTCTCGGATCTGCGCACCAATCGGCTTCGCGCCCTGGTTGATGTCGAACTGGTAGACATCATCGTGGCCGACGCAATACAGGGTGTTGTTGTAGTTATCGAGAGTCGCAGGCCAAGCACAGCCCGCGCCATCCCTCACCATCAGGTTCCATCGAAACGGCCCCGTGGTATTGCTGCCAGTGACATAGCCCAGCGTCCAGCCCGTTTGACGGGCAACCACCACGACATTGTTGACCGACTTCAGGCCGGTGATGTCGTCCGGTATGTCCGTCAATTCTGTCGAGCCCGCGCCGGTCGATGCCCAATCCGTGATGTCGGTGGTCGTACTCCATCCGATACTCCTTGGGTTGTTCGCCCCAGCCGTGATATCGTAGGCCCCCACGACCCGGTTGAACGAGGTCGTGAAGTAACGGTACTTCGCTCCCGACGTAATCGTGTACGTCGTGGTCGAGAGCGGAGTATGGGTAAGCATCCCTAGGAGATGATTCCCGATCACGATGTCCCCGGACGCCACAATCATGTTGTGGTATAGCCGGTCACCGAACGACAGCCCCGTTCCGGTGATCTGGGCCTTGCTATGAGGCGTGGCAGAATCCGTAGACGCAAACCGGATTAGCGCGTTATTCGCAGCGTCGATGTACAGCGTGTACCTGTTCCCCTGGTTGAGAACGAACGACTTGGCGTATTCCACGATATGCGTCGCGCCGAACTCGCTGTACCAGTTCCGCGCGTGCGGTCGCGTGCGGGCGACCCCCCGCTCAAACAGGAAGTTGATCGCCTCGGTACACGAGTCCGCGTTCCGGCCAACCTCCCGTTGCTCGAAGTCCACCTTGCGGGGCATCCACTTGGCCAGTAGCATCAGTTCTGCCTCCTGACGGGTTGCATCCCCCAATCCTCATCAATCGCCTCACGCCAGTTCAGCGTCTTCAGCAGGTCGTTCCAGCACCGGGGGATAATCCCCATGTCCTTCGCGAAGCGCTTGTTGGTGGACGGCCCCGGAGGAACCATCGAAGGAACCATCAGCGCGTGCGCCTTGTCGAACTCCTGTAGGAAGTGGTACGTCCGGTACAGGGTTTCCCAGACCAACAACTCTTCCCACTCCACCGGGATCAGCAGAGTGTGAGCAGCGGGGTCCGTGGTCGAAATCACCGGCTTGCGCCAGAAGTACACCCTGACCGTATGGCTGGACGACGAAGGCGGGATGTTAAACTCAATCGTATCTTCGTTAATCCGGGAGTACAGCCGGGGCTGACCGTTGGATTGGAAGGTGTACCATTCGTGGTTCCGGGCGTCGTCCCGGATCAAACGGTACTTGTGAGTGGAATCCACCGTGTAGCGGATCGAGATGATGCCCGCCACTTCGTAGTTCGACAGGTTGGTGGTCAGGTCGAGCGTCGGAGTCCCCGCCGTAACGGCGATCTCATCCGAGCGCACCAGCAACTCGGGGAAGGGGATCTTGTTGCACAGGGTACGGTAGGCTTGAATCGCCGCCGTCTGAGCGAATCCAATCGTGGCGTCGGGCCGGACGAGGATGTCATTGGCGACGATGCTCGCGATATCTCCAATCGTCGCCACGGTTAAATCTCCTCCGCGTTACCAAAAAACCGATATCGAAACGCCCTCGTGTCCGCTCCCTCGTATTGCGAGTTCTTGGAGATGGCCCGCGCGATCTCCTTGTCTCGTCTCTCTACGTCTACGTTGTCTACACAGGTGTCAACACAGACCAACCGCCCCAGCGTGAACCGCGATCCCGAGGTCCGAAGCTCGCTCATGGGGCGATCCATTCCACAGATCGCGCATACATCGAACGCTTCGCCCACGCGGTAATGGCGGTTTCGCCTCACACTAGGACAACCTCAACAAACCCGGAATCCAGGGCGGCGACTTCCAGCGGTCCCGCAATGGTCGTGCCCAAGTTGAAATCTTTTACGAACTCGGTCTCGCCGTTCACCGCCTCGTGGAAATAGACGGTGTAACCCCGACGATCCTTGAGGTGAATGGCATCCCCGGCGGCGGAAGCGCCGTCGGGTTGCCACACAATTCGTTGAACGTGAAGTTCGGACACGGCAGGGCTGGTACGGCCCACGATGCCGGGAGCGTCGTCTGGATAAATCTTCCAGATATTGCCTGTAAGCTCTGCCATGTCCGAGTCTCCTTAACTAAACGTCGGTCGAGTCGGTCTTGCCGAGGTTGATGGCAGACTCGCCAGGGTTGTTCACGACATCCAGCGGATCGAAGTAAACGAACGTCGCGCCGGTGATCGCTTCGTTGATGTTCGCGGCGTTGTCGTTGAGCCGCATACGGATGTTCGGGCCGATCATGCCCGTCGATCCCGTGATGGTGTCGATCAGGAAGATGTCCGCCGAGTTCCGGGTACGGAAGGTGACGTTCTTGACTTCCAGGTCGGTCGCCGCCGTGGTGCGGATGTCAATGCCGCCAACCGCGAAGTTGCCGTCCATCCACAGCCCGTCGATCAACACGTTGTCCGATCCGACGATGGCAATACCAGAGTTAGTGCCAGCCAGCGAGTCGCCATCGTGGCGATAGTCGAGGATCTTCATGCGGTCGGCGTTCGCGTCCGTGAGGATCACGTCCACGGCTTGGCCGGTCACATCGCGCCATTCACAGGACACCATCGTGAAGTCCGCCGCGTTCACGTCAATTGGGGCAACAAGCGCGTCGATGCCACCCGTGAACAGGATGTTCTCGATGTAGATGTTCGCCGCGTCCACGTCCATGTCCGCCGTGGTCGCCGTGGTGAAGTTCACCGTGGGGCGGTTGGAGCCATTGCCGAGGCCGATGATGCTGATGCCGACGACATCCAAATCCAAGCCGCCCGCAGCCGTCACCGTCTCGGTGTGGCCCGGCATGACGTAGATCACATCGCCCTTGCTGGCCGTGCAACGGCCAACGGCATAGTCGATGGAAGCGAACGGCTCATCGGGATTCGTGCCACGACCCGGCGAATCGGAACCCGTGCCGGAATGGACGAAGAAGACCGAGCCGGTCGTGGTGTACGGAAAGGCCCCGGCTCCAATTTGCGGAATGCCGAAGCTCGAAACACCGTGAGGGAATTTAGTCAGACCCATCTGATTCTCCTGAGGGACGGTCCTTGCGGAACGCCTCGGGGGTTTGGCCCCCCGACTTACCCTGAACCGGATGGTCTGCCGTTCATCCGATGGTTTGAATTAGGGGGAGCCGCGCTCCCCCTGTTTAATCGCGCCCGCTGCGCCTCGAACGACTTGCGTTAATGCCGACTGTTCCAGCCAGCCCCCGGTCACCGTTTGCGAGCCACGCAGTAGGGGTCCTCATTACGGGTTGCTGCCAACCCAGCCGCGATAGTCCGTCACGCCAGCCGAAATACGCATCGTGCATTTGAACTTGGCGCTGCCGGTCTCGAAGTCGTCGGTCTGTTCCATCTTCGGGCGCATCCGCCAGTAGAAGGTTAGGCTGTTCTCTTCGTTCGAGCCGAGGAACCAGTTGTTCGTGTCCGACAGGTAGTGCAGGACAACGGGGGTCAGCCGGTTGTAGACGGGGTTGATCGCGTTCTCGCCGCTGTTCGGGTCGAACTGCGATTGCAGAATCTTCGCCGCCGTGAACTGAAGGTTGACGGGGATGAAGAGTTTGTTCGGGCTGATCGCAATGCGAAGACCCCTTTCGTCAACCATGTTCTCGTAGAGAATCAGGGCGTCTTGGAGGGAAGTCACCGAAAGCTGAGCAGCCGGGTTGAGCAGATTGCTCTGGGTAGCAGTCGTCACCGCGCCCTGCGAGGGATCTTGCAGCGGATGAGAGGCCGAGAAGAAAGCCACGCCGTCAGCCGTGGTGGTCGAAGAGAACCCGGAGTTCAGCGGGACGATGGCGACGGTCTCAACCGTATCGCGCATCGACTTCGCCAGATCCTTCGGGAAACCCTGGATCACGTCGTACTGATCGTCATCCATCATTTCCTGCGTCACCTGGAAGGCCAGGGCGTAGGTGTCATGGATGTAGCGCTTCGCCGGACCCATCAACGGATCGTCATAGGTGACCTGAGCGCCTTCGTTCTTTTTGCGAGCTAGACCGAAACCGGCCAGCCGGTGGTGGTCCTCAAACGCGCGGTCGGAAGTCTTGACCGTCGCGTACTGCGAATACTCCTCGGGGTGTTTCGCCCAGGAGTCCTTCATCAGGTTGTCGATGCCGGGAGCAAGAAGCTCACCAAAGTTTCCACGAAATGTTGCCATGGTGATTGCTCCTTAGACGAAGGCTCGCTTGGTCGACGTAAACTTGAAGTACACGTACTCCGGGTTGTTTGGGTCGAGGTCAACGATCTCGACAACGTGATCCGCGCCGGTGCCGGTATCGGTCGAGTCAACCGACCAATAGCCGTTGGCCTCCAGCGCCAGTTCGTAGCGGGTGCCCGGCTGAACCAAGGCGACGGTTCCGGTCTGGCCGTCCGTCAGGGCTCCCCGGAAAATTGTTTGGCCCGTGGCGTGGATGACTTGACACTTGCCATCCTTCATCGGAGAGCCGACAGCCGGACGCTTCGCGCTCGACATGCCGACAACCGAACCGTGCTCGGAACCAAGCTCCGAAGTGTTCTGGGTCGCGAGATTGTGCCCCGCTTCGGCGGCTATACCAAGAACGATCTCGGTGCCCCCAAAGCTCGTGGTAACCGGGTTGACCATTCCATCGCTGTCGAGGAAGACTGGCGTACCGGCTTTGAATGTCTCGGAGGCGTCTTCGGGATACCGCTCATTAGGCGGGAACCCGTTGCCGTCGTACCGGACCACAGTAATCGGACAGGCTGCTGCCATCTGTGTGCTCCTAACTTACGGTTGCGCCGTCTTCGTTCATGAGTTCGACGCGAATGCCAGCCTGCCGGGCCTTGTTCAAAATCGACTTACGGGCGTCCACGACATGCTGCATTCCCTTCAACTCCGAGTAGAGTTTCCGGTACTGGTGCGTCTCTTTGTCGATGGACATCAGGATCAAGTCGCCGCGCCGGAACGTGTAGTCCGGTTGACGCCACTGGATTGAAACAGTGGGGTTGTCCTTCTTTTCCTTGGGGTCTTTGACGATCTGATACCCCCAGCCCATCATGCCGGCCAGGGATTCCGAACTCGCGTTCGCCCAAATGTATTCCTTGTCGGCGTCGCCGTTGAGAAGCGCTCCGAGATTCCGAGTCGCGTTCTCGTGGATGACTTGCATCTTGGCGAGCAGGGCGGCCTTCGCAGCCGCTTCTCTCTCGTTTGCCGTGTCGTATACGGGGTATGCGCTCATGCTGTCTTCTTTTGCCGGGGCTTACGGGAGTCGAGGGTGATGACGTTCGCCCAACCGCTCTTGAGCATGTCGCGGCCCGTGGCTGGGGCGCTCTTGTCGGAGTGGTACTCCTTCACCGCCGCCTCGTACTTGGAATGGTCCATGCCGAGCCAATCGGCCATCTGTTTCTGTTCAGCGGTCAAACCCTGTTGCTCGCCTCCCGGGGTGAACCCACGGCGCGAGGGGGCGTTGATCGAGGTCGCGGCCTTCTTCTTCTCCGCCTTCAGTTGCGCGATCTCATCGAACTTGTCGGCCTTGACGGCCTTGAGGGCCTGAGTCCAAACGAAAGGGTTGCCCCAATGCTCCGGGCCGTAGGTCGATTGAACCTGCGCTTCGATCTCGCCCTTGTACTTGTCGTAAACGTCGGAGTCCAGACCGCGCGCTTCCTCCCGCGCCATCTTCACCTGGAAGGGGTGAAGTTGCGCTTGGATCGCGGCGGCTTGCTGGGAGGCGACGTGCTGTGCGACTTGGGCAGTTCCCCGGATGGGGTCCTGGAAGAATTGCTCTTCAAACTGCTTCTTGGCGTCGGGGTTCTGTTGGGGGCGCTGGTGCTGCTGCTGGGGTTGCCGGAAGAACCCGGAAAAGAACTGGCCCTGGTCGTCCAGCTTCTTGTTCTGGGCCTCGATAGCCTTCTCCAGCCGCTCTAGGCGGTCGGGGTCTTGCTTCAACTCCTCCTCTTTGAAGAGAACTTGCTGACCGCCGCCGCCCGACGCCTCGTCTTCTTCAGCGAGAAGAACCCGTTTGTCAAACATCTATAATGCTTTATAGCACTTACGAGCGGTAAGTGCAAGCATCACTTCAAGAATTTACTGTATCTGACTGAATCGCTTGAGTTTTGGCGTTCGCAGCGTCCTGGATGGTACGCCGAACTTCCCTTAGGAAGTCTGGCGTAAGTTGTTCAATCCATTCATCTTGCGCGTCAAGACGCCCTTGGGCGTACCGGATTTGGTCCAGGCTCGCCTTCTGGCTACGCACCACGGTCTCGTAGTGCTTACCCCTGCTGCGGGCGTACCGCTGGAACAGGGGCCATCCCTCCGACTGGACCATTCGGATTAGGAGATCCCATTCCTCCAGGCTGAGAGGGTTGCCCTTGAGGACCGCTTCCGCTTGGTCCAGCGCTCGATTGAAGGATTCTTGGAGCATTGGGGATGTCATCTACCATTCCGTGTAGGCCGAACTCGTCAAACAGCGCCTTGGCGAGCCCGTGCTGCATCTTGAGGGTTTCCCCGGCGAACTGCTTCAGGATCGGGTTGGCGGTCTGGTCGATTGCCAACGGAAGAAGCTGTTGCTGGGCTTGGGCGAACTGGTTGAGTGTGTTCGCCATGGTCATGAGGTTGGCCTTGCGGGCTTCCTTGTTCATCGCCGCATCGGAGACGCGAACCTCGAATACGCTACGCGAGAGCATTTCCGGCGTGGACATCTCCATCGCCTGCCGCACGAGCGGCTGCATCTCGGGGGCAAGCTGGCCGATTGTCGGGTCGTCGGGGTTCATTTCGCGTTGGAGCGCGACCATGCCCCTGATGACATTCCCGAGGTAGAGCCGGAAGTCCTTGATGTTCGTGTCTTGGCGCTGATTCCCTTCCGCCATGACTGCCATCGTGCCCTGGGTGTTGTAGACGCCGCCCTTGCCCTGTCCGCCTTGAGAAGCGGCCTGCATCCCGGCTGAGATGCCAGATACGCGGTCCATGAGCGAGAGAGTGTGGTTCTCCTCCGCAATCATGTCCTGGTAGTTGCCGCCGATCACTTCCACCCGGAAATCGTCCATATCCTCCAGGACATAGTTCTTGCCGGGGTAGAACATCGCCGTCCCTGCTCCGGGGATTCTGGCTCCCTCTTTGGTAAGGACCAGGGGCGCGGAAGCCATCACGCTAAGGTTACGTCTTTCGTTGTGGATTGAGGAGACTTCTTCCTGCCCCTGGCCCAAAATCTGACACATCGACTCGCCGGGGAACACATCATCCCTCGGGAACGGTCGGTAGTCGTAAAACAGCGGGACTTGCGGCGGGTATTGCGACAGGCCGAAGCTCAGCAGTTTCGCATTGACGGGCTCAAACTCCGCGATACAGCGGAACGTCGCGCCCTGAACTTCCCAATCAAAGTGGCATTCGATCACCTGCATCTCGCGGTAATCGGAATCCGAGACGCCGGCGTCGGACTGTTCCTGGTTTCTCTTGGCGTCAGAGGGGAACCGGAGAGCATTCTGAATCTCTTCCCCGCTCAACCCCCACTCCTTCTCGGCGTTGACAGTCGCCGCCATGTCCTCGGTGTATCTCAGCCGGTGGAACACGATCTCCGCATCCGCCAGCCGGTTCGCCGTGATTGGGTAAACAAACCAGTCATCGAAGGCGATGAAGTCCACCCACGGCCCCGAGTAGCGGGTAGCCGGGATCGCCTCGACCTTCGTATCCCCTTCATCCTCAAAGGTTTGCATGGGGATCTGGACTTCATCCTCTTTCCAGAACACCTTCGCCATGTTCGTTCCGTACTTGTTCCCGCGATACAGGGAGCCACGGGCGAACTCGTAGATGTTCCAATCCTGGCGGCACTTCAAGTCGATGTACTCTTCAAACGCCGCGCGAACCTCGGAAGGATAGCCTGACACCGCAACTAGTGGCCGGGTATTGAACACGACGTTCAGAGTCCGCGCCACGAACGTATCAATGTACATGCGCGCAATCGGAACGACGATATTCGAGGCGTTCGGCCACGGGAAATTCCGCGTCTTCTGCGCGGGCACGGCGCGATAGGTCCGGTCCCACATCCGATAGAAGGACGTTACCTCCTGAGAGCGTGCCGTCTCCGCCCGGTCCCACATGGTTTTGAGGTAGCCGGTAATCTCGGATTTCTTTTCCGGGCCAAGATTGGGTTTGATTTGACCTATCATCGTGTGCTATCCTTGCTTCTATAGGCGGGAGGCTCCTTCCTCGTTTCCTCTGAACCCTCCCCTTCCGGCCTCCCGCCTACCTCTCTTTTGATTCCGTATCGTTCGTTCCAGACGATAAAGCTGGGCGCTCCGAATGGTTGCCCTTCCGGTTTGTAGTACCAGAAGCAGTCGGATCGCGTAGCAACTGGGCTAAACACCCACGTTCCGGGTTCTCCTTGCGTCCGATACCAGACCCAGACTAAGGTGCAGGACCGAAGACGCTTGATGTCGTACCCGTAACGCTGCTCGCTCATCCTCTCAACATCTCCGAATACGGCGTCGCCATATCGCGCAGGCGCTCCTGCTCGTACTTGTCATACTTGGTCTCTTCCTCCGAGTCCATCGGGTAGCGCCACACCCGAGGCCCCTGAGCTAGAGCGTCCAACAAATCGTAGTCATGCCCCGGCACGGTGTGCGGGAACGTCGCAGCCATCTCCAGGATTTGCGTTTGCGATTCGTGAATCCCGAACTTACCCTTCTCTATCACGGGGATGAGGTAGTCTCTCACCCGGATCTCCATCGGCCTGCCTGAAGTCGTCACCGGCTCGATCCGCCTGAACGGGCGGGCCTTCATCTCTTTGAACTCTTTCGACTTCTGAAACTGCCGGATGTAGTATTCGGCCATGTTCTGCGCGCCTACGTCTTCGTAGGTCAGCATCACCGGATCCCAAACCGTATTCAGTTCAAACAGCTTGGCGAAAATCTTTTCGTAGGCGTCCTTCTTGATGTAAGAGTCCAGCAGGAAGACGTGCTTGTCCACCGCCGTTCCCACGACCGCGATGGCCGGCAGCGACCGGGAGAGTTTCTTCTTGGCGTTGTAGGGGTCGTAGTGGATGTAGCGGTTCATCCCTTCGATGTAGTACGACTTCTGGCACGTCTTGCACCAAATCTCGTTGGACGACCGGATCGTGTACAGGTGGAACTTGTCGGAGTCCATGTCCGCGCCGCCAGGGGGACGGGGCTCATTCTGGTACTGTGCGAAGAACTCGTCCTCGTGCATGGACGCCCGCTTCTGATCGAGCACTTCCAATGTGTACACATCGGGCCACGTCGGGACTCTTTCACCCTTCTCGTTGACGTTATACGACTTGAGCGTGGAGAACTCCCAGTGGGGCTCGTTCAGACGAAGATGACTATTGAGATCGTTGAAACCCCAGCGGTTTGATACGCCGAATCTCCAGGTACGTCCCCCCAGTTGCTCCATTCCGTTAAGCTGGCCGAACCACTGGATAGTATCAGCCATGACGGCATCCGATTTAATCGCGTCTTTGCCGACAACGTCGTCGCACCAGATAACGTCGAAGTGCCGCGACTGTCCAGCCGCTCCGACTCCAATCGCTTCAAAGGTACAATCGGGCTGCTGGGGCTTCCGCTTGTCCCTGCGGATGCACAGCTTTTCGGTGTTCCAAGGGGATTCGGTGCCATTGTGCGCGATCTCCGGGAAGCAGAGGCGGAACAGTTCATACTCTTCGTAGAAGCTGCGGATATGCGCCAGTTTGGCCTTCGCCATGTCCAGCGTTTCGTAGGCGAGCAGTTGGGAGATGTTCTGGTTTCGCAGCTTAGAACGTTCATCCCATACTTTAGGTGTTACCCCTAACTCATGTAAAGCACAGGCTTTATCGTGTTCGTCCTCGGGCAGCGTCAGCCACACCGACAACCCCAACGTAAAGGTCGTGCTCTTCAGGAACCCGCGCGGCCACTCGATCCACTTGTACCGCTTGCCGGCAGCCATGGCGCGGATGGTCTTTTCGAGTTCGACCCCGTGGATCTCCTCGCACATATCCGGGTTCTTCAGCAGCGTCTTGATGAAGAAGTACGGGCTGACGAGAGACTGTGCCCGGATTTTGCGGACGTTGGCGTCGAGGATCGCCATTTAGCCTGTACGACCCATGACAATCCCAGCGCTAACGCCAAAGTTCCAGCGCCAGAAGTGGATATCAAGAAACCCCGCCATCTTGTCGGTGAACACGAGCGATACACCGTATTCGGGGTACGCCGCAGGATGGCGTTTCTTCCAGGAGCAACCGATGAACCCGTAGTCGCGGACGAATGCCTTGTGCTTCATACCCTTTCCGCCTCCCCCATGTCGATTGGCCCCAGAAGCCGCTGCGACTCCATACGGGCTTCCTCAAGCTGCTTGGCGCTCTCCGGGTCCAGCCGGTGCGTCACGTTGACCTCGTGCTGGATCTTTTGCCCCAGACCCTCCACGTTCGCCGCCGTGTCGAACAACTTGTTCAACGCCTTCAGGCGCACCTCGTCCTTCTTGTCGAGGTCCGTGGCAATCTCCTTGAGGTTGAAGTAGAACTCGATCTTGTCCCGGTCCACCATGTCCCGAATCGTCTCCAACGGCATCTGCCGCATCGACATCGGGCCGGTAGCGCCTACCGTCAGCGACAGGAACTGGGAAACGAACGTGTGGGACTGCTGGAGCGACCGGATCTCGGCAACGGTACAGCCAAGGGCTTCAGCCGCCGTCGCCGGGTTCCACTGTTCTTGAAGCCAATCGAGGTACTGCGACGGCTGAATGGACCGCTCCACCCCTCTAGTGTCGTGATTTCATGCCACGAAGTCAAGTGGAATCAGGGGGTTATGGCTTGAAGTTCAGGCGTTGGTTGAGGGTTTTACTCAGCGCCCTTGACGTGCAACTCGGCCTCGTACAGCGATACCTCGACAGAGTAGTCGAAATCGCCGCGCCTTCCGTTCTTCAGGTTCACGGCCTCCACGATACCCGCCCTCGACTCGGCTGACACCAGCCAGTACTTCCCCTTGTGGCCGAACACGTCTCCGGGTCGGCAGTGGTTCACGTACAAAGGCTTGCGGAACTTCTCGATGATCGTCATCACTCCTCCCAGTCGCCTTCGCCGCAGCACGACTCATAGGCAATTAGGACAGCCAGAATCAAATCCCTCGGGTTGAAGTAGACGCCCCACGGCTCCTCCCCGTATGTGCTCCTAATGCCTATCCATGGACGCTCGCTGCCGTCCCTGACGGTCGTAACAATGAAGCCTTCAGCGCTATGAACTCCTGGCATTCGCGGATGGGCGTAGGTTTTACCGTCTTTGAACTGGGCCTCCATCGCCTCATCGTGGTTCGCGCACTCGATAAGCGTGCCGGAAACCTGAATCTCTGAGCTAAAGATTGCCATCACTCCCCCCACCAGTCCAGGATCGTTACCTGCTGCCACCGCCGCAACACCCGGAAGCATACCGCGTTCGCCGGGAACAGGTCCTCGAATCGCCCCGTCTTTAGGCATGGGTCGTAGTCCGTGTTAGGGACGACTAATGTTCGCCGGGTCATCGCGCACACTCCTCGCACTTCCGCCTGTTCGCTCGCGTCCGTACCTTCAACTCCCCACACCCCTCGCACTCGTACACCGGGCTACGCGGCAGATCCTTCACCTGCATCAGCAGCGCCTCGTACTCCAACGCCTTCCGCGCCAGGTCCAGCACCGTCCGCAGGTCGTCCAAAAAGCCGGGGGGGAGCAGGCTCACAGTTCCCCCACCATCCCGTACTTCGCGCCAGCCTCGACCCCAGCTTTGTACGCCTTCCACAGCGCCTCACGCTCCCCCTGCGTCCCCCACGCATCAGCGCACTCCGCACTACATGACGCACGGAACCACGCCCCGTTCGGGCCGATGTGCGAGGCGAAGTAGGCGTCCTTCGCTCCACAGCGCCAGCAGGTGTACTCGCCCATGCCCCCATTTTACACCTTCTCCTGGGTTTCTCGCAAGTTTCGCGGTATCCGCTCGGGAGAAGTTGCAAGGAAGCTGCGGGTTCGAGGG
>Ga0208160_1000366_pt1 | contig 21636 bp, 15 predicted proteins | sample CB_VirMetaG_FD_184536 | JGI IMG/M metagenome (GOLD analysis project Ga0208160, IMG submission 184536) | Freshwater to marine saline gradient viral communities from Chesapeake Bay - CB_1504_1 Viral MetaG (SPAdes) (version 4) | ecosystem: Environmental > Aquatic > Marine > Coastal | place: USA... | reverse complement strand
AGAACTGGTTTGCACTAATCTTAAAAGATGAAAAGGGCTCAGAATCTTTACTAGTAGAAAGAAGCCCGTAGCCACTAATGACTCCGTTATTATCGACCTTTACTCCATAGTTAGTATGTATTCCATCAACATCATCCGCTATGATCTCACTAACAGCTTGTATCTCTGCATAGGTGCCATCTGGCTTCTTGACTTTCAGAGCTTTAATTGCAGAGGCTATAGCAGCATCTGGGTACCAAGTATTTCCATTAAGAGCAGCTTCTGACGCATTTTTATCATTTGTTAATTGACCAGTAGCATCCAAGGCATAGCCTATTCTTACTGTGTTATTTTCAGCAATCGCCCCCGAAGTGGTTTGCACTTCATCCCAAGAAGCATTAATACCTGGTACATCCTCTCCTGCCACGATAGTTGTATTTGCAATATAGGGTATAGCGTTATAAATAACCCCATCTCCCGTTGCATAAGATTTCAATGCGCTAAAAGTATCTGATTGTGGAATATTAATAGCCGCAAATAAAGTTTTAGCATCACTTACTACAGTGGACCCATCGCCTATATTTGCAGTAACTCCACTCAATACTGTGGCAACATTCGATAGCCCTGTAATAGGGTCTTCTACAGACGCTTTCAGAGAGGCATAGCTAGAAGCTAAAACAGAAGTAGATGTTACATCTATAAAGTTTAATTGACCAATATTTGCAGTGTTAGTTCCAACAGTACCTGTTAAAGTTAAATGAGACCGTACAAGTGCAGATTCTGATGTTGCCTCTATAGTATTTAAGCTAATTATCTCGCCTTCAGAACTCGCGACTCTAGCTGTTAAGCCCAAAAGAGAAGAAGCTTGAGCAGTAACAACACCCTCAGTATCCGTAACCCTAGCAGATATAAGAGATGTTACGGAAGAAGTTCCAGCAGTTACAGAACTTAAGTCCTGTATCTCTATTTCTGCATCCTCCTCACTTAGTAAAATAGAGTCGTCTTCTGCCTCTATTTTAGTTAATTTAGCAAGAGTAGCAGATACTTCTACTAAATCAAAAGCTTCAATAAGTGCTATATCTCCTTCAACTACGTCAATACGGGTACCTAAATTACTTACCGCAGTAGTATTAGCTGTAGTAATAGTAAGCAACCCATCCACTGTATCATCTATAGTTGTTACAGTTCCAGCGAGTGCTGTATAATCTGAAGATATAGTAGAAATAGTGTTACCTTGTGCAATAACAGTAGAATCCAATACAGATATTCCATTCGTATTTGCTAAGATATTACCATCAGATAGTTCTAAAGCAGCCTCCACGGCGGTTATATCCGCCTGATTAGAGGCGATTCTGGGGTCTAGCAGACTTATCCAGGCGGTTCCGTTCCAGTAATAAGGAGAGTTATTATCATTGGAATCATACCAACGACTATTTATATCAATAGGATCAGGTACCCCACCTACTCCAGGTACGGGGGGTTCGTCTTGGACGTAAATATCTGAACTTCCGGAAGTTATATCCGTTAGAATACCCCCCAGGCTTAACAATTCAGAGTTAGTCGAATCTATTCTGTTATTTAAAAATATAGCAGTATTACTTTGGTAGATGGCCACATCTCCAAGATTTTGTATATCAACGGCTTGACCATTTTCTGCACTTAATACTTCCCCTAGCTCAGTCTCTATGGTAAGAATCTCTTGACGAACTATATCATTAAGAACATCCTCATCAGACAGAACTTCACCAGTAGAGTCCTGTACATCCACCCCAAGTTGGGCACCTACTGTGGCACCGCTTACTGATAAGTAAGAATTAAATGTAGAAGTTGAACCAGCTTTGGTTATTTTTGCTACAATAGTATCTAGTAGAAAGTCAATTCGTAGACCTTGTCGAGCATGGGTACCTGAGTAGCTAGCATTAAAAGATGTATCAATAAGTAATAGCGTATCACTTACTACAGACACTACTTTACCTGCTAAAAGGGTAGTATTAGTCTTAATTATATCTCCTATAATATAATCAGATAAAAAAGAGGTACCAGTACCAATAACCTTATTCGAGTTCGCAGCAATACTGATAGTACCCGTTTTAAGTATAAAAGTGCTGTCTGGGTCACCTGCCGCATCTATAACATTATACCAGTACTGCGCTCTACTGCCTTTTCGTGCGTTATACTTAACGGGGATTATTGTACCTTCACTTGCGTCTAACATAGCAAAGTAGTCTCCGTCAGGAATACTTGCATTTACTGTGTTAAAAGTTGAACTAGCAACAGTTACTTTCGTGTTGCTATTCTGTATTGGATAAACATCAGTGTTAAGCTTAGCAAATTCTATATTAGAAAGAAGCGCATAAACTAAGGGGCTAGAAGAAATTCCACCAATAGCCAAACCTGCGGCTTGTCTTGGTACTTTAGCGTAAAAATAATCTTCTATCTCAAATTCAGTTGTAGTAAATTCCGACCTATTATCAATAGTACTAACTGTACGAACTCCAACATAGTAGTTATCATCTGATACATTCTCAAAAAGATAAGATTTAATAGACGATGTTAAACTAATAGGATTTTCATAGCCTGGAATATTATGAACAAGCTCATACCCCGATACATTATCGTATGGAGTATTGTCTGTATTTACCGGAGCATCCCAGGATACTATAAACTCGTCCCCGCCTTTAGTGTAGTCAGGAGTCCTTAGAATATAAATAGTAGGAGGAGCTGGTACAATGTCAGTTGATTTTAAGGGAGGATAAACAGTATCTTCAAGTACTAAAGTAAAATCTCCTTCTATAGCAGAGTACTTTTCATCATAGTACTCAACACAAGATAAACTATAGGTATTTGCATCATCTTCAGATATATTTAAAATTTTATAGTCTTTGGTAGACGAAGATACTACTTGCCCCAAAGAGTTTGTTTCTTTTAATACCCAAATAGACCCGATAGGTGGTAGGAGGGAAAAAGGTGTACTTACCGTTAAAGAGCTAATCGACCCCGCAGCGGTTGTGACAGTTCTTGACTCAACTACAGTTTCGGAAGGCGCTTCATTTTCTTCATCAACTATAGCATTTTCTATAACTACACTTAAAGTATATGTGCTACCACTGTTGAGCAAAATTGACCTATCAAGAGGTATTTGAGATGAAGACAAGGTTCCGGTACTAGAAATTCTACCACTATACTGTACTCCATACCTATCCGCATCTTGAATAGAAATAACGTCCCCAGGTGTCAAAAAGGCAGAATCTATAGAGGTTTTAAAGCTTATTATTTCTGTTTGATTAACTGCGGTCCACAGCTTCCATTTGCCATATCTATATGCTTGACCTTCTGAAGTGCAGCCAAATGCCATAGCACTCTCAGATATTATCCTACCTGTTTCTGCTATATTAATAGAATCTTCTACTATAATAGGCTCTAAAGCATAGTTAGACTCTGGATTATTCCAACTAACTACTATTTGGTTAGCTCTAGTCTTTGAACCTGTAGACTCATAGTTAAAAGACCCTTCAATAACATTACCTTTCGTAAATAAATATATAGGGTCTTTTGGGGCATCATTTACTGCAACTATTTGAGCATCCATCCAGTACAGCATACCTAAGAAGGTAGTCGCCATATCTTTTAGTACTTTATAAGCGTCGGTAGCTTTTGTTAAGTATAAGTTAGATGTAAATCTAGGCTCTAAGCCCCCTTTTCCATTGGACACCAGCTCGTCGCAGTATTTAGCAATTCTATACAGGTAAAATTTATCTATCTCAGTTGCATCTACCCAATCTCCTAGTCCATATCTATTATTAGTAATTATATCATAGAATATCCAGGCCGGATTATTACTATACTCTAGTTCAGTTTTAAAGCTACCATCCCATAGACCTGTATAGATAGAGTTTAAGCCATCGTTCTTTTCTCTAGTGGTATAATTAGAGGGTAGTTTTATTTTCATGCCTCTAAGATGGTACGTGCGCGTAGGTACACTCTGGTAGTCTTTACTGGAGAATGTCACGTTTGCATAAGCAGAAAATGGGTAGCTTAATTTTTCTTTAATAATAGAAGTTATGCTGGTAATAGCAGCTTCTGAATATTGCTGCCACCTGGAGTCAATAGTGTCAGTTAAGTCTAGGTTAACCGCTAGCCCGGTGCTTCTAGTTAACCTGGTAACTCTAACGTCAAAATCAGAAAAAGGCTTAAAAGGCTCCAAATTAATAACTTCTTCAAAAGTTACGGGGCCGGTGCTTGAGGCTGTATGAATCTTATTTTCTGCAATAGTAACTGTAGAAGCACTTAAGCCTCTATATAAAGTTAGCTCAATTTTATATGAAGCAGCTCCTGTACTTTCATCGCCGCTTTCAGTTTGTACTGTATAAAAAGAGCTATATGAAATTAGTAGCCTGACTTCGTCTACTTCTTTCGCCTGGGCAGGAGTAAGTCCAAAACCAGTAGCCGTAGAGGCAGAGCCTTTTAATATTAAAGTAGGGGATTCTGGGGGGTCAATAGAAGGGTCACTCTGATTATCCTTATTAATTAAAGTCTGACTAGCAAAGGTAGTAGAGATTATAGAGACAGAACCAGTGCCTCCTAAATCTATAATTGGTTCTTGGTTTGCATTGCCATTACGAAATTGATATGTAACTGCACCAGAGTTTTGAATTCCTTGACTTACTAAATCGTCTAATATGCTGGAACCTATTATTATCTCATAAGTCCCTGTAGGAATAGTGGAAGCGTTAAGTAAAGTAATAGCATTAGTAGCAGATGTTATACTTTGTAATACTCCGTCAATTACTATTTTAACAGTATTACCTACGCTTTCCTCTTTAAATATATCCAAGAGTATAGGGTCTTCTACTTTTGAAGAGAATATGGCGTTTGTACTATCTACATACGAAAGAAATCCTGGTACTATAGTACCCGTCTCTTCTATTACTAGTCTAACTAAGTCATTAAAGTACCCAAAGTAGGTAGAGGGCAGCCCATTATTAAATGCCATATCTGCCGTAAAAAAAGCAGTAGGCGTGGAAACTTCTAAAGCTGAGACATTAGAGTCTATTTGAGAAGGTACTATACTCCCTACATTGATAGAAGAAGAGAATACCTCTTTTATTCTAAAATTTCTTACACCTAAATTCGAAGTTGGAATAGTACCGATTAAAGTGGCCGAGGTACTGCCAAAAGTAAGAGATATAGACGGAGCAATCGTAGAGCTATTTGATAAATTTGATACAGCAGTATTCTCTAAAGGCACTATTCTATCATCATTTAAAAAGATAGAGGCTTCTCCATTAACTAATCCTTCAATAGGACCTTCTGAGATTAAGTCCGTAATAGATATTGTTTGCTCACGAGAAAGGCCTATTGTCTTACTAAGCATAGTATTAGTTGCTGCTATTTGTTGGTCTCTTGATGTTACTGATTTTTCAGCCATATTATCCCGCCACGTTTCCTATATCTATTGAAATAGATTCTGCGTTTATGAACCCTACGTACTGGGTGCCATTTGCTATACTAAACCCTATAGGCCTACCTGGTACTCTTAGCTCTCCATAGAGTATAGGTACTGGGTCTCCCTCAATTATATTCTGCTCTGACCCATTAAATAAATAAGCTTGGGGAGCAGCGGAGTCTGTAGAAGGGTCAGGAGCCATTAATTGCTGAATACCTGTCATAGCTAAATTTATAGCCATAGAGGCAGCGGCTGCGGCTGCAAATCCTTGTATGCCCCCCGTGCCTAAGCTAGCGTATAATGTAGTACCACCAATTGGCACCAAAAACATAAAAGCCACAATAGCTATCGCAGCTAAGAGTTTTGCTCCACCGCTCTTTGAGCCCGCAGGCGCTACTATGAGTGATAAGTCTCCTTTTCTTGATTGTACAAGCAGCTCTTCTTCATCGACTGAAATACCATCTACTTGTACTATAAACTCTATACCTTTACTATGGCACTCTATTAAGTACTTGCGAAACTCTGGAAAATTAACATTCATGAGTCTCATAGCATCTCTAAAATTATCCACGTCTATTGTAAATTCTGACCCGAATTTTTCAGCTATTTCTCCCTCTAGGAATAGTTTACGCTTCATATCTATATGTACCTAATAAGTGCTTGACCCAAAATGGGTATAAATTTTCTTTACAAGAAAGCCTTTGCGTTGCATGATGAAAGAATACGTCATTTCCAATATAAACACCACAGTGGTTTCCAATCTTGCTACCTACAGCAAATATTAAAAGGTCATTTTTCTTAGGCTCTACTACTTTATTAAACCCCCAGGTATTTATATGTTCTTCTGTAAAATAATCGAGCCCCTTTAGCCACCAATCATCTTCATATAAAGCTCTTCGTGGTAGTTCTAGCCCTTCTTGGGTATAGTAATCTCTCATAGCTTCAAAGCAATCCGAAATTCCAAACTTATAGGGTCTACCTAATAAAGCGACCGTATTAATAGTAGGCTCTACTACGGTTAATTCCATTTCTGGGTAACTAAAAATATAGTAAGGTAATCCTACAGCATTGCAATTAGCTATGTCACATGAAGATGGCTCCGAAGTCGCGTCTGGGTGACTATGTACTATAGCTACAATATCTGAAGTTCTTCTTATCTTTAAATATTCAGAGGATTTTATAATAAAATCGTCAGAGTCCTTTGCTACATTTGTACAAGGATGCCACTCAAGTTTTCCTTTTTTCACTGCAAGTACACCACAACCCTCTCGGGGGTACTCAGATTCAAAATGGTCTAATATCTTATTTAAACAATTACTTAAATTTAGCACTGCCGGGGAACGCTCCAAAAGGTAATACTTTATTAGTTTCTTTAGTCACAGAAGGCAGCCCATTAATAGGAACAAACTGGTATCTACACTTACACGACTCTAGAGTTTTTCCACAGTAGTCTACTCTACTCCAATATACTGACGAGGGTTCAGGCTCTGCGTTCAAACTGCCTCTAATAGATTTCCATATATGGTTGTTATGTTTTACGTACCTACCATGGGTAGGTACTGTATAACTAGTAACAGAGTCCCATACTGTCCACGTAAATACTTGCTGCCAGAAATCGCTTCCTAAAGGAGACTCATTATTATCTGTAATGCACCTCCAATTTCTGGAACTATAAGTCACATAAGTATCTCTAGTGTAAGTTCCTGCAACCCAAGCAGTAGCTACTGAGTTGAAAGTAGTTTGGCTTACAAGAGGGTGGTCGTCTCTATCAAAAAATGCATCATAAGTCACCCCATCATAGCTTATTGAACTATTTAAAGACCAGCTGCATCCACCCCGGCTAGGGGTACTTCTTCTACCTTGATAAATCCAGGAACAATATTTTCCTATTACAGTTCTATTAGGCAGCTTTATTCCAGATAGGTCAAAAGGAGCTGCAAGTTCAAAAGTAACCATGACTTGATTTTCTGAGCTAATTCTATCAAGAACATACTTTGATAAAGGAAATTCTGTCGGAGTATCTTCATCCACTCCTCCAACTAAATAATTACTAAAAGTAGTTCTTCGAGTAATTTTTCTTCCTATAACATCTTCAAAAGAAAAATTATTATCGTTTAAAGAACTACGGAATAATTGAGTTACGTTAGCTACACTTAAAGTGGGTCGATTAGAGGCACCATCGGAAGCACTAGCAATACCGCTCATTTCAATCGGTAATGCGATATACTCATTCGCATCTGCTTCAGTATTTTTTTCAGGCTCGTCAATAGGGTGAAATTTTACATTACCTAGGTCTGACTCTACTCCAGCATGAAAAAATAAAGTAACGCTATCCGAAAGAGTTAACTCAAATAGTTCTACTAGTGCATATTCTATTGATGGACTCTGTAAGTCCGTTACAATTATATTACTCATGGTTCATAAACTCTTCGAAGAACTGCGGTACAGGAGGAAGTTATGTCATTTACATATGTAATATTATAAGTGTCTGCGACTACTTTTACAGTTTTTTCTCCTCCTGCGTTGGTATCACTTATAGTGTAGTTAAAACTTGTTACTCCTGCTTTAGAATCAAAAAACGCCATTATATCATCAATCTCTGAGACAGGTCTATTATTAAAAGAAATATTATAAGACTCTGTTATACTATTTATGCCGTCTATTAAACGTTGCTCATATCCATCGCCAAATTGTGCTTTAAGCACTCGTGGCGCAGATTGCCTGCTGAGGTTACGGTCTGGGGACACTTGTAAGTTTGCAAATATTGGTCCTAAGTTAAATCCAATTGCCATTATGCTACTCCATAAGGGTTAAGGATGCCCCCTGAACGTTTTTGATTTTGTAGTTCTTGTTGAACAGCCCTAGCTATAGCATTTCCTAAATTACCTGCGTCTGCCCCTGATTGAGATTCTGTAGAGGTTTGACCGCGTCCTTGACTATCTACGGAAACGTTTACAACTACATTGTTGTTTTGTGCACTGCCATTTTTCATTTCCACTGGTATTGACTTACCATTGGGAAGAGGTACTACGGCTTCTGTTCCATGTAAAGTCATAGGGTAACCTGCCTTAGACCCGCTTGCTATACCACCAGTTGCCATACCTGGCATCTTAGCAGCAAATCCAGCTTGTACCTTGTCGGCCATGGATGTATTCATCGTGGCTAAGTTTGTAGTTGCTCCTGCCCCTATTGATGGGCCACTCATTGCGCCCCCTACTGCTGCACCAAGAGCAGAATTTAATAACATGCCCAATATTGAGCCCGACGTAGACCCTGTAGGCCCTAGTAGCCCTGCTAGTACTCCTCCCATTCCTGATACCATTTTATCCACATTAAACGTAAAAACAGAATCGAACACGCCTCCTTTCTTAAAAAGGTCTACCTGCGTTTTTTCCGCCTCATTAGTAGCAGTTGTAAGGGCACCTTGTCCGGTAATAATCTCTTCTTGCAATACTCTTGACTTAACGCCCTCTCCCTTTGTTGAGTCTAGGACAACTGACTTTTCATTTCTTTTATACGATGGAAAAGGTATAGAAGGCCCTGGATGAGTTGGGTAATAATCGTCAGTACCGATTGTGCTAACTGACGGCGCTATTTTAACCCATAATGCGGTATCTGGTGTCAACCCTCTTACTTCTGCCAAACCTGGAGTAGGTGTCATCGCCAGACTTTGCTGAGCAGATGGCTCGACACCATGCTCCGGCACTACTCTAACCCATAGTGCGGTAGCTGATGTCCCCCCTCTTTTTTCTAGTGAACCTTGAGTAGTTTCCACGTTCAGTCTTTGCTGAGCAGTATTTATCTCATTATTATCTTTGGTGATGGCAGGGCCTTCCTTGGCCGCCTTTATCTTGTCAGCAAACTCCTTCCCTGCTGCGGTTAATGAAGTTTGCCATAGTGCAGCAGCTTCCTTTGCCGCAGCAAGTATAGATTCATTCATCAATTCTTCTGGCTTTTTTTTCAGTGGTAATACTATGCTCATTAGTTTTTCAGTTATTTGATTAGATAACTCATCTGCTAATGCATCTCCTACACTTAATAATAACTTACCTATAGATTCTTTAAGGGAAGATTCCTGTCCTGTTATCAGGTCTTTTAAATTAGACTGAAAACCAGACTCAAAAGCTTGAGCGCCCGCCATACCTAATTTATAAAGTCCTGAGTTTAACTCCTCTTGTAATATCATTTGCTCTTTTAAAGAAGCAGTCTGGCCTTGTAATATCTTATATTTCTCATCAGATTTATTTATACCCTCTTTTTCAAGTACTGCTAACTCGACTAATTTAGCATTATATTGAATCTCTAAATCTAAAGATTTTTTCTCTGCTTGCATTCTCTCTTTAACTAGGTCTGTGGCTCTACTTACTAATATATTATGTTTTCTATCGGCGTCGAGTTGATTTATTTGTTGTTCAGTCTCTTTTTTATCAATTAATTTTAGAAAGGCTAATCTCTCTATTAAAGCCTTTGTCTCACTTTCAGAGGTGGTTGTATTAAGTAATAGTTGTCCTACATCTCCTATTTTAAACTTAGTAGCTATTGTGTCAATTTCTTTCAAAGTAGTTTCTAGTAACTCGGTTGCTGAGGTTTTATATTGTGATATATTTTGTACAAAAGATTGAAAGTTTAATTCAGAACTTTTAAAACTTTCATTAAAAGTACTGGTTGTTTGAGCTAATAACTCCATATCATCCGCAAGTTGTTTAAGAGCTGCAGGATTCCCTAGTGCTGCCTCAAAGGCCTTACCTAATTCTCTAGGAAAAGCTTCTAAACCTAGAGTACCTCTAAGTATTTCGATAAGCTGCTTAGCACTCTCCCTACTCTTTTCTAGTATATGGTTAAACTTTACACCCTCTTGGTAAAACATATCCCCGTTAGCGTCTTCCTTAATCCCTCCTTCAACGTCTTTATGTCCAGCACTTGCATTTTGCTGCACCACTAAGTCCGCTAGCTCTCTAGCTGAGGTACTAATAGCACGTCCTAGCTTTATGTAGGATTCGCTTGTAGCTTTAATAGGGTTATTACTTTTATTAGCTACCTTTAAATGCTGGTCCATTGCGACAGCTAAAAGACTATATTCTGTGGTTAGGCTCGCTAAGCTATTACTAGTTGCTTCTATTGTTGCTACAAACGCCAATAGTTCCGCACTGGCCGGTCTAATTAGCCCAAAAAACTTCCCCGCTTCTTTAGCTAAGTCAAAAAGCATCATTGCTATTCCGATAACACCTGCGAGTTTAAATGCAAGATTTATACCTTTACCCGCTACTGAGGCAGCTTTAGTTACTCCCACCATGGCTTTTTTCCAGGCTACTTCAACTCGCATTGCTTGTCTTGATGCGTAGTCTCCAATTTTTCTGAAATTATAGTTAGTCTTTTGAACAAATGTTTCTTGCTGGCCTAAGATATTGCGTAAAGCTCTTTTATATACAACTTGCTGGTACTTACTTAGCTGATTATATACACCTTTCTCTTGCTCAGCATACTTAAGTAGCAATGATGCTTTTCTTTTGTTTACAAATTCGTCATTTTGTAGTGCATATATTCCACTACCGGGTTTTGCTCCCTTAATACCTGACACAGCTACCTTGGCAGTATCAGCACCTTTAGAGGCTTTTTCCATTTGCTTAAACGAAGCACTGGAATCCTCGAACGCTTTTTTAGCTGCTTTAGCATTAGCCACTGCCTTTTTTCCAAATTCATCAAGGTTTGGCAACATTGACCTAACTAATACTAATGCAAATAGACTAATTGCAGCAATTAATGATGTAATATTTTTAGCAAAAAAATTCGCTGCAATTGTGACGGCAGGACCAATAAGTTTTGCAAAATAAACAAACACGTCGTTGAATGCCACCCCAAATTTCTTAACAGCATTACCTTGTATATCTATAGCTTTGGTTGTTCCTGAAAATTTCTGGTCTAACTGTTCCTGCACTTCTACTAATACTGCTTGTTTTTCCTCCAGTAATGATAATTGACTTACTGTTTTACCAATAGATATTGCATATTTCTTTTTTGCGGACTCTAACCTTAAAATAATACCTAATTCATCAAGTAGTTCCGGTTCGGCTTTGGTCACACCTCGTATAAGTCGGTCAAAAGAATCAGTAATATCTCTACCTAGTACTTTAGATACTGAGGCTGCTCCTTCTGCTAGTTTAGTTAGCTGCCCACTACTAAGTCCTGAGGATAAACCTATGGCCGCGGCTCTAGAAGAATCTTCAAAATTTAACATGCCTTCGGAAGCCAGCCTAATCTTAGTAGTTAGGCTAGTTATGGCGATACCTGTGGAGGATGCATATGCGATTTGAGAGTCCTTTAAAACTTTAAGGTCACCAACTCTTTTTAAGAACTCATACGCAGCAGACAAAGCAAAGGCTTGAGCAGCTAAAGTGGCATATATGCCTACTAAACCACCCATACCTTGTGACATTTTAGAGAAATTTTTGGTAGCTCCAGAAGAGGCTTGAGCAACGCCTTTAACTTTACGGTCAGCCTGTCCAGCAGACTTAGCAGTGCTATCTAAATTAGTAGCGGCTTTTTTGGCCTCAAGCGCAACTTTTTTAGTAGTGCCTTTATCGTTTACTGTTACATCTATTTGTACTTTATTTTTTGCCATTATCGTTGTACATTATGGGTGTAGTTTGTCCCACCGCCTGCTTTCGCTTTGCGCTCTTCAGCTTTGCGTTTATTACTTGCTACCTCTGCTCTATGGTTCATTGTCAATCTCTCATAAAGCTTTGCGAAGTACAGTACAATTGATACATTATCTATATTGTGCACTTTACAGATGAATTCACAGTCTACCCAATTTTTCCCCATATAACTACCAGATGTTCCATCCCATATATCAGAAAGCATACTAAATATAAATATTGCTAACTGTACTTCTTCAGGTAGCTCAGAAGTATTTACGGGCATCTTATTAAAATCAGGTTCTTCGCCTAGCTGTTCACATATTTTTAAATACTTATCTACATCTATTTCAGCGGATTGTTTTATTAATTTTTCAAGTAGCTTATGTATTTCTGCTACTTGGTCCCAGTAAAATTTTCTAAATCACCCACCGTTTCCGTAATCCAAGTATCAAACTCTGTTGAGTTTTTCATAAGCAATTCTGCATTATCATTTGTGAACACCAAAGTATCTTCTGGGTCAAGACTAGAGATATCCACTAGAATTAACTTTTCTAGGTAAGAATATTTTAAACCACTCCATCCTTTAATAACCGCTTTTACATACTCGGACATAAATCTTTCTTCATCTAATACTTCTGTAGGCTGGCGTGTTCGTTTATCAAACTTAGTAGTAATTGTTTTTTTACGAAGTTTCAGTAGCTCTTCTCGCCCTAAGTAGCATAGGTCAATAGACATTCCTGGGTGCCCAGGGTAGTCAATTGTAACAGTTTTACTAGGAGTCATTAAACTAGCTAATGATATGGGTGTATCGGTCATAATGTTGGTTCCTTTTAGGTAGATAAATTATTTTATACGGACAGTATAAACAAGTATAAGTGAGAAGTCAAGAATTATTTTTCTTATGGTGCAGAAAAGCAAGGGCTCGTAAGAGCCCTTGCTTTGCACTTTAATTACCTACCTACGTACTTGATAATAAGTTCGTCTGTACCGTTTATAGTACTTGGCAAAGCATGAAATGATGTCTCAAGAGAGATAATATCATCAATGCTATGGGTAGGCACTTCTAAGTGACAGTGAACCATCTGAAGTTGCATTCTAGGTGCTGCATCACCGCCAACTTTAAACAGAAGGTCAAAGTCATTAGTAATAGTTGTAGTGCCTTCAATTAAGTTCTCAAACAAATCAGCGCTTGAGTTAGAATCAGCATTTAAGTAGCAAGTAAAGCTACCAGATACAGACCGTGTTCCAGTAACATGGCCCAAAGGCTGATTAATTGTACCAAGAGTCTCAGGCGTTAAGAACGTCATATTATTAGAAATAGTAATACTACCTCCAGTAAGAACTAAACTATAAGTTGTTGCAGTAGGGCTGGTAGAAACTGCTGTGAGGGAAGTTAGGCGGTTCCGAATAAAATTACCGGTACTGAGTACTGCTTCATACACTGTTGCTGCGGGAAATGAGGCTACTTCTGTAATAAGAGTGGACATGCCAGACCAATTAATAGTAGTAATACCATCAATATCAAAATCTAGTCCTGCTTCGTTAACACAGCAATTCTCCATCTTATAAGTAGTAGTAGTTCCTGCCCCAGCGCCTCCGAGAACAAAGTAAAGATTAAATGTACCTAGTGTTACCTTGTTAGAGCTTGCAAAAGTAATATCTAAATCAGTTGTATCTGCTGTAAACCCTGTGAAAGTATTTGAAGCGTAGTCTGCATCCCCTACCATTGCTGCCCATAGCACTTCCTCTACTGCATGGTGCTTAGCAGTAGTATCTGCGGCACCTGTGCCAGTACCTGCTGAAATAAATGGACGAGCATAAGTAGAGAAACTCCACTCGGCGGGTGCATACGAATCAGTAAACATTTGACGACCCCTGCGGCTAACTCCTGCAGTAGACGCCATTTCATTCAAGGTAATTTCTGATGTGTTTGTTGCTTGTGAAAAAGAAAAGCCATCAAGTACTGGAATCTCCCATACAACGGTTGGGGAATATGCAGCCCCTGTATCTGGGTCTAATAACTCGATGTAGACTTTCGAGTCTCTGCTAAAATATAATGTATCTGCCATAGTATTCTCCTATGTTATCTTGAAAAGGCATGGACGTGAACGTTTGTTCTTGCCAGCATCTTCTAGTATCGAACCTCTATAAGCATTTCTCCAACGCCGAAAGGTTCAAGTACACCTTCATCAGTATCAATACTGACTATAGTGATTTGTTGTGTGTAGTAAGACCTATTATAAGCATCTACGTACTCTAAGCTAGAATTTTCTTCTAAGACTGTTTCTACGTCTTCCATTAAGGCATTAAGAGCGGCTTGCGCGTCCTCTTCCTTAACATAGCATCTTAACGTTACTGATAAAAATCTATCTTTGTACCCTCCAGCCTGATACTCACGAGTCTCGGAGCCAGCATTTAAATGAATAGCCGGAAACTCTTCTACTTCATCCCAAAACTTTAATCTTGGGTGTACATTTTCACTAACATCTGTTAAATACTCTCCGGCGCCGTTTATGTTTTTCAATTTTGTAACTAGAGAGTTTATTATGTTTAAGCGTTTAGATGTATATAATCTTTCATTTGCCATTATACTCTCCGAGTATAAAATCTGCCTATTGCGTATTGTGATGCAATTTCTCTAATAGACAAATTAATTACTTTTCTTGGGTCTCTATCTACACTACCTTGGGCATACCCAGGCTCAAAGGTCTGATAGGGAAATGTATCATAAGTATAGCCTACGCTAGGAAAACCTCTAGCTGTTTGTAAAATATCGGTAACTCTTACACTACCTGCAAATCTTCCGGTTCTATTTTCTAATCCCGGAAGACTCATATTTTTAGTAACTACTCCAGGTAATTGTGCGTTTAATAAAGCTATCAAGGCTAAAGGAGAGGAGGATACACCCCTACTCTTTGCTCTTGGTTTATAGCTTCTAGCTTTTTTAGTGTTTCTTTTATTCTTCCCTACAACCCCCGCAATTACTATACCGGTTTGTGATGGCTTCCTTTTAGGAGCTGAAGTTTTTCTCATAACTTTAGCCCCTTTTATCTGTTTTAACTCAGACATTATTTTGTGTTCTACTAACTGTATTCCATCTTCTTGAGGAGAAGGGCTGCCTTTCCTAGTAAACCACTTTTCATTTCGTGCCCATGCTATAATAGCTTTTTGTAGTGCTGGGGCTATGTATTTCCAATCATTAGGCTCACTTCCGGCAGTGTTAGTTCTATAACTTCCTATATCTACGGTAATATGAGCATCTTCCCTTATTGATACCTTAAAGTCTGTTAAGTCTACCTCAAATTTAAGGTCAAAGCTTCCAAAAGCGCCCCTTAAACTTTTTAATTCATCTGATTGTAAAAAGTTTCTAAAATACTTTGTAGTACCTAGCTTATTTAGACTAGCAGCTAGTTGCGCGGCGCCGATTGTTGTCTCTTTGTGGTGTATTTCAATTTTAGTATTAAACTGGCCTATCTGACTAGCGGATGCCGCTGCTGCAAAGGGCACACCTTTTTTTATCATATCCTCTCGGGTACTTAATCTTCTGCCGCTTTCATTTAGTTTTGATTTTATGTAAGCTAAGCCCGTCCTTTTAATGATTTTCAAAGGAGATTCTGAGTTCTTTGGGCTTCTATATTTAATTTCCAACTTGTTATTCATAGTCTCCGGTAGTTCGTAAGACTTAGTTTTAGAGGTTGGTGACGCATGTAGTTTTAGCAGCTTTATAGCTTCTGTAGCTGCAGCATCAAAAATTTTCCAACCTCTTGGGTCTGGTAGAGACTCATCTTTTTTAGTTAATGATATATAAGAATCTTTATATGCCTCTTTTAAGTTACTATGAGTTATTGTAACTATATGCTGATTCTTACTTATGTCTTTTCTAATTCTAGAACCATCAGCGACTTTAAAAACCTCTTTTAAAAGATTTTCTATTAGTCTCTTACTCATTTAAAAGTTTTTATACAAGTCTAAGACTCGCTTAATGTGGTCAGGGAATGCAACATTGTTAGCTTGAGTAGTGCTTGCAGCGTTCTGTACTGTGGCACCTTGTAGTGTGCGCCGTTCCTTGTGCTCATCTTTAAGATAATAAGTTACCGTGTCTATAACGGCTAGTTTAAGGTCGCTTGGACAAGTAGCATATCCAGCCGTATAAGTAACTCGCACAGCTCCTGGACCCTTTGCCCAGTTTGCATAATTAATACCTCCAGTAGTCCGTAGCACACTATCAGTGTTCTGGTCAAAATAGTATTGGAAAGCACCAGTTGTAAGGACTCTGTAGGCTCCATCATAACTGTCGCGCTCTTCCACACTAACTATAGTATTAACAGGACTCTCGGTTAGCTGTACTATATGAGTATCCCAGTTAATATTCAATGTTTCAATCTTATTAGTTGTGTAATAGTCGATTATACTATTGCCACAATAAGTTTTTATTAATTGACTCACAGAGGGAATTAAAAGCCCTAGGCGAATATCTTCTTTTGTAGATACGATGCCTTGAGATTGCTTGTATTCCTCTAATGTTATAAAATCTGACATAGTAAGTCCATTAGTAAAAACTTAGGGGAGCAAGCTCCCCCTTGTTTCTAGCTGTTTAAGCCTGGGTAACAATCTTCATGGCAGAGTAGTTACCTGCTGCGTCAGCAACAAGCTCTTCAAAGCCCAAAGATTGAGTAGCGACGATAACACGACGCTGATTACCAACTTCGTAATCTGTCTCTACTGTTACACCACGAAGACGTGGGATAGCGTAGTTACGCAGGTTAACTGCATAGGCAGCAGCTACTGGAGTACTACCATCGCCTTCGGCGAGGAAGCTGTCAGAAACGACTACGGGTGAACCGTAGACGGCACCGATAGCACCAGTAATCTTGGTAGCAACATCAGAACCTACATCAGTGATATCAGCAAAACCTGCATCTTCAATCAGCTCAAAGTAGCGAGCCTGTGATACAACGTAAGCAACGTCAGATGGGCTAATACCGTATTTACCCATGCTCCTACGAAGAGACAGCAGGTTAGCAGCAGTAAGCTTAGTTGCAGATGAAACATCCAGAACAGTACCACCAGAAGTAGCATAGCCAGACAAACCAGTGATAGAACCACTACCATTGATGATAGCATTATCAACTGCACGAGCGTGAGCACGGGCAACAGACTCAACCAGCATAGGCATCAGATTGACGAGAACTTCTTCATCAACGTTGTTGTCCATGAAAGTTTGGCTAATCAAACGGTAAGCATTCAAGATTACCTGTGATGGACGGTAGGTGTTGTTTGAAGCATCACGGTTTTCCAGGTTACCAGCAGCAGCAGCGCCAGTTTGGAAAACAGCAGGCTCAACATCAGGCTGGATTGGCAGTACAGTAGCTGCACCGTTTACTTGGATTTCGCGGAACAGACCAGCGGTACGAAGCATAAGAGTTACTTCTTTTTCGATTTGACGAGAAACTTCCTGGTCAATATCGCCAGCATTGGTAGCATAGTCGATACCAGCTTTTTCCATAACGCGGTTGGCATAAGAAGTGTTCATGCCTTTGCCAGTCATAGTACCCAGCAGAGACGCATACATGAAGTCTTGGCCCCACTTAGAAACGTCGCCTTTTGCCTGACCACGGTCAGAGAAAACACGCTTGCTGTCACGCATTTGAGCGATTTCAACAGACTTGTCTTCCAGCTCTTTAGAGAAACGAGCAATTACTTCGTCCAGCTTTGCGTCTTTTGCAGACATTTGCTCTTGAACGTCAGCCATCAATTTCTCGACGCCTGATTGAATACCATTTTGAATGGTGGTTTTTTGGGTTTCCAAAGCTACTACTTGAGCTGCTTTAGCTTCGTGCTCTGCTTTTTCAACTGCTTTTTGCTCGGCTTGCTTCATTGCGATTTTAGCAGCAGTTTCATCTGCTACTTTTTTAGCAAAAGCTTCCAAGTCGATATTGGACAAATTATCCATTTTGATCTCCTTTGTTGCGGATATTTCCGCGCTTTTCGGTGTGTGGTCACTAGCTATGCTAGAAGTATTGACTTCGTCCTTAGCCAGAGACTGACCGGCTAGATCTACACGATTAGTGAAAGTTTTCTTGAAGGCTTCGTACTCTTCAGAAGAGTCAAAGGACTTCGCCAGAGAAAAAGTAGCTGATTGATTACAGGGCACGGAAACAACCGATACCTCAAACAACTCAGCGTCCTTAATCATTAATCCATCAGTTTCCTTAATATAATCAGCATCCTTGACTCGGAAACCAACAGAAAAGGCTCCAAGAACACCGTCTTTCACAAGCTCAGCAATATTGCCTGGGGCATTCTTGCTAATTTTGCATTCAAGTTCGAGGCCGTTGGGGCCTGCTTTCATGCCTGTGGCTCGCCCAATAGGACGGTCATAGTCATGATTAAAAAGAATTATAGGATTCTTTTCAAAATTTCTCAATCCACCTTTCTGCCAAGCTTCTGCTGAGATGGAATCACCAGCGCGGTCAAAATCTGCGGTGCTTGCCATGCCTCGAATGATAACGGAACCGTCCTCATTTGCAAGAGCTTTAAAAGTAGAAGTAAGACTAAAGATTTTATTCATCTTTCTCTTCTCTAACTGCTGGTTTAATAGCAGGCCGGACCGCTGCCCTAACAACTGGCTTTGGTGCTTTGGGAGGCTCTGGCACAACTTTAACCAGCGACTCTTTTTTACTCTCAATCATAGACAGCAGCTCCGGCTGTTCAGTATGCAACATTACTAGCATTCTAGAATATGCTCTGAAAACTCTACGAATGCCCGAAAAAGGTATAGGCTTATCTTCTGAGTCAATATATTCTTGTTGAGTAAGTATTTTATTCTTTTCACAAAAGTACATGGCTAAATTAGCTAAGGCTACTTTTCGTTGTTTTACGTTAGACATTATTATCATCTCCTGATGTTACTGGCGCGCCACCGACGCTTGGGTCGGCTGCTGAGCCTGCTATATTTGCAGGTACTCTTATTTCTTGAGTGCCCTCTACAGGAGTTTCAAAACCTAAAGCATCTCTTGCTTCTTGTGGAGTAATAATACCTCCATTTACTAATGAAGTATAGTAGGCAGCTGCATCTCGTAGCTCTGGTTGTAGTGCAGGAATATCACTAACGTCTTCGTTTAGTTCAAATCCAAAAAATCTTTCAAAGGCAAAGTTCATCTTTCTTACAATAGGAAGTACTGTTTCCAGATAATACATACGCATATTTGGGCGAATGTTCGCATTATTTCCAGAGTCTAACATGATTGGAGGCACTCCGAGAGCTTTTAGAATAATCTTCTCGCAGTCTGCAATCGCATTTTGAAAGTCAAGTTCTTTAAAGTTCACATTTGAAATAGAGTCTACCTCAATGCCACCGTCTAAAATTAGGGGGCGGCGTCCCCCCGCATCTGGCTTGTAACGAGCCTGCCAAGACATTAACATACGGTCTTTAATTTTCTCAGACAAAGTATTAGGTGATTTTAGTACAAGTCCTGGAACAGCTCCATTCTTGAAAAAGTTATCTTGAAACTTACGCATACTTGTAATCAGTTGCATAGTACGCAGAGCAGGGCTTAGCCTAGGAACTCCTCTATAGATAGAATAGAAAGAGTTTTCTTTCACATGAATAATCTCGCTAGGAGAATAGTTTATTTTACCATTAAACGAGTAGTACTCGACGTAAGTGGTATCACTTGCATGAATAGTCATTTTACTGGCAGGCAGGTGATACAAATGTACGCCATCAAAGTATATAAATATGTTACCATCAATTAAGTAATCTATAATTAGATTACGTTTAAATGAGTTGATGTCTTGGAAAGGGTTAGGCTCGTAGTTTAATAATAAGTCTACTCTAGAGCGTTTAACACCTTTTGCTACACTAATGCCTTTATGCTGTAAACCCACTTTAGTACGAATCTCTGCACAATCGTCTACAATAATATTAACGGCTCTATTTACAACTTCTAATTCTTCATAAGCTCTTTCATAAGAAAAATGAGGCTCGCGAGAGGGTTCCGTCTTATGGTCATAATACGGTTGTGCTGGATTTAGCTTTTCCTCTAGGTCTTCTTTATTTGAAGCCCTATTGAAAATATTATCATACCAAGCCATATTTCTCTCTCTGTATTTCTACCCAGACTATCTGCTTCTTTGCGGTTACAAGTGCAGGGTCTTTCCCGTAAATTGAATGTAGCTTTAAATGATGAGTGCGACACAGAGTTACAGTGTCATCATATAGCTCCTTTGAGTGTTCTTCTATAAAATCATCTCGGAGTGATTGTATATACTCAGGATTATGTTTGTTCTTTGCCATCCATTCATTTAACAAGGGTGTAAGGCTATAATAGTGATGAAACTCAAGTAGTTCTGTTTCCCCGCATATTCTACATTCACCTGCTTTTTGGTATTTTGCTTTGGCTTTGTCCCTTACATATTTAACGATATCTCGTTTTAACTTAGGCATATTCGTTTTCTTGTGTTTTCATTAGAAGAATTATATCTAGTTTAAGGTAGCATGTCAATAACTATTTTTGACCAGGTATCGCTAGAAGCTGGTGGACGAAGTTTGAAATGAATACAATGCGTATCGCAAGGCATCTGCCATGTGGGATGCCATATTATGCTTAGGTTTTTCTTTTAACAAATTTGGATTGGGGTCCCACTGATAAGCATCTACGCAAATTAATGACTCTTTCTGAAGCTGGTCTATAATTAATTTATCATTGTCAATAATTGTAGCTACTTGAGAAATACCATCTAGAACGGACTTCTTTGCATTTATAGTACTAATATCATAATTTTGAGCAAAGTCAAACCTGGTCTGCTGGGCTGCTGAGTCTATGTATATATAATCAATGTCCCATCTATCAATAAGTTTTTGTATCTCTATTGCGTGTTGCTCTGTGGTTCTCTCAGCGTTTAGATATTCGGCTACCAGGTAGTACTTCTCGCTAACCCAGTCGTAAGCGATTACGCACATTGCGGTCGGGTCTTTAAATCCTACGTCTAAGCCTGCAAAAACATCCATCTCACTTGTATCAAGATTCGATAGGTCAGCAGTGCAGTCTTGAAAGTTGAACTTCCATATTTGTCCTTCATAGGTATTAAAGTCTGCTTCATATTCCTGTCGGAATTCTGCGTCTGACATAGATTTACGCGCTTCTCTAATATCACTTTCCGACATACGCGGGTTATCTCTATAGGTTGCTCTTATTGAAGCCCACTCAGGAAACTCATCAGAATGCCCTCTATAGTAGAACTCGGAGAACCAGTTGTTGCGACCCCGCGGGGTTGATATAAAGATAGCTTTTGAGTTCGGTTTGTCCAAAGTTGGTCGAAGCGCTACATTGAAAGCATCCTTTCCATCTGCGAGCGCAGCTTCGTCAAATATAATTAGGTCGTAAGAACGACCAACGCAGGAATCTACCTGGTTAACAGAACCCATACGAATGCTAGACCCATTTGAGAGTTCTATAACTTTATCTTTTGCATTATCTTTTGTAACTTCTAAGTCAAAGTGTTTTATCAGATTTCTCTGTAAATCAAAAGAAATCTGAGACAAGGCGTAGTTAGGGGACATGATGAGGA